>JAEEGG010001714.1_pt1 | contig 58113 bp, 46 predicted proteins | sample 9134161 | NCBI WGS metagenome assembly JAEEGG01 (sample SAMN16246543, study PRJNA631951) | gut metagenome | biome: gut microbiome; feature: rumen; material: CR-attached | host: Bos | place: Iran: Karaj | collected 2018-10
CGGAACAGACCGATGTCGTGCTGAAATCGACTGCCAAGAAGCCCGCGAAGGTGGCCGCGGCTCCCGCCGTGAAGGTCTCTGCGGCGAAGGCTGCAGCAAAGCCCGTCACCAAGACGGCTAGCATGGCGCAGAACTTCGATCCCGAATACCTCGTGCTCATGCAGAAGGACCCGAACTGGATGCAGGCCTTCTGGGAAGTTTCCGAGGACCGCATCAAGCGTGCGAAGAAGGGCAAGGGCAAGCTGGTGCTCCGCCTGTTCGATGTCGCCGGTGACCTCACCGTGAAGCGCGCCAAGAAGCGCAAATTCCGCGACGTGGTGGTGCCTGCCGATGCGCGCAGCTGGTACGTGGAAAACAAGGCGACCGACAATACGGTGGCCGTGCTCGGCTTTGCCGACGGCAAGAACTTCATGCCGCTCGTGGAATCCGTACCGGTTCAGGCCTACTCTCCGGAAGGTTCCGAAGTGAATGTCGACGACGTGTTTGTGAAGGCGTCCCTTGGCGGGGCTACGATGGGCGGTTTCGGCAGCTCGGGACTTTCGAGCATGTCCGCGAAGACCTGGCTCGAACAGATGGCCGGCGGCCTTTCGAGCTCTTCGGGCTCCATCTCTTCCGGCGCGCTTTCGAGTGCAGCCCTCAAGAGCAACAAGCTCGAGCTCCCGAAGGATTCCGTGAACTACGGCAAGGATTTCTTCCTGTGGGTCAAGACTCGCCTGATCGTCTACGGCGGCACGCGCCCGGATGCGCACCTGCAGGTGCGTGGAGAACCGTTCCCGCTGAACCCGGACGGCACCTTCAGTTTCGAAGAGGACCTGCCGGATTCTACGAAGATTATCCCGGTGTTCGCGACCGACAAGGACGGGGATTTCCCGACCACGATCGTGCCTATCGTCGTGAAGCGTACGGAGTAGGCACCGCCTGCCCGCTTGACCACGAGGACTAATGTCCGCGCCCGGTAAGATACACCTTCTGCTGCACGCGCACCTTCCTTTTGTGCGCGAACCCGACTATGACCGGTTCCTGGAAGAGAACTGGTTTTTCGAGGCTATGGCGGAAACCTACCTGCCGCTCGTGCAGATGCTCTGGCGCCTGCAGGAGAAGGGCGTGCCGGGAACACTCAACCTGAGCGTTTCGTCGTCGCTTCTCGCGATGATGACCGACCCGCTGCTTTTAGAAAAGTTCACGGAGCATTTGCGTCGTCAGCTGGACCTCATCGAGAGGGAACGCGAACGCACCTACGGGAACGAGGAACTTGCCACGGTGGTAGACTTCTATTACCGCCGCCAGATTGCGCTGATAGACTGCTGGGAGAACGACTGCATTTGCGAAATCGTCCCTGTGCTGAAGCGCCTGGAGGATTGCGGCAAGCTTACGCTGCTTACCTGTGTCGGCACGCATCCCTTCTTGCCCGCCTACCAGTCCGACGTACAGTCTATCCGCCTGCAGCTGGGCGTCACCGTCCGTGCGTTCGAGGCGGCGTTCGGTCGCAAGCCGCGCGGGCTCTGGCTTCCGGAATGCGGATATTTCGAAGGGCTCGATTATTTGCTCGCCGAATTCGGTTTCGAATACTTCTTCCTCGAGACCCATGGCGTGCTTTTGGCAAAGCCCGCGCCCAAATACGGAGTATTTGCGCCAATAAAGACCCCTGCGGGGCTTTATTGCATGGGCCGCGAGCAGAGCAGCTCGATGGAAGTCTGGAGCCGAAAGACGGGCTACCCGGGACATCCCGAATACCGCGAGTTCTTCAAGGATATCGCAAGCGAACGCTCTCCCGGCTATCTCGGCGACTACTTCATGGCGGGCGATACGCCTATCGAGACCGGTCTCAAGTACTACCGCATTACGGGTAGCGAGGAAAAACAGCTTTACCGCCCGTGGAACGCGATGCGCCTCGCCGAGGACCATGCGCGTCTCTTTGTGGCGAACCGCGAGGCGACCGTCACCGAGCTGCTCCCGAAGATGGAAGGCAACAAGGTCTCTATCCTTTGCCCCTACGATGCCGAACTCTTTGGCCACTGGTGGTTCGAAGGTCCGCTCTTTATCGAGAAGATGTTCGAGCGTGCCGCGAGCTCGAATGTCGTGGAGATGGCTTCGCTCGAATCTACGATGCATTCCTCGTGCGACGACGCGGTGCACAGTCCGATTTTCTCCTCGTGGGGCGAGGGTGGCTTCGGTGAAGTCTGGATGAACGACGAGGTGTGCTGGGCCTACCCGCTGTTCTTCCGTATGCGCGGGATGATGGATGCGTTCGAGAAGGCACTTGTCGCCCGCGAAAAGAAGGGTAAGAACGCACAGACGAAACTTTTCCGCCGTTTCTACGAACAGATGGCCCGCGAGCTTTTGCTGTTCCAGGCTTCGGACTGGGCGTTCATGATTCACAACAAGTCTGCTGCCGAATACGCGAAGTCGCGCGAGAACGGACATTACAAGAACGTGTGCGCGCTCTATGCCTCCGCGATGACGGGGCTTGTCATGGGCCGCAAGAAGCCCGATGTGGCGCTTCTCCATAAACTCGAGAACCAGGACAATCTTTTCCCCTGGATCGGGGAATTGCTTTAACCTGCGCTATAAAAAGTGTTTTGCTACGAGGGCGCTTTATACGCTCACACATTCACTTTGTTCGAGTGTTCGCTTTATAAAGTGCCGCTCTTCGCAAAAAAATAGCGGAGTACACGTTTACGCCAAAAATGGCGGTGGCTCCGGTTAAGGATGTTGTGTTTTGGGTAAAATCTTAATACACGACTAGGAATTTCTGTGCCTTGCCGCTAGAGCCTGCGCGGAAGCGGTAAACACCCGGTTTCATCTTCGACTTGACGTAATCGCTGTCGATGCAGTGCGTCGTTCTTTCATAGGGTTCGCGCAGCACCAGGTCTCCGCGCCCGTTCCTGATTTCGATGAACTTCTTGTTCTCGGGGAGCGGTGTGAAACAGAGCGAGCCCTTGCCACGCCAGGGCATGGGGTAGGCACGCAGCGTGGAATCGCGGACGAGGATGGGAATGTATTGCGCGGTGTCGATACGGCTGAAAATCCAGGTGATGGAGTCGGCGGCGAAGGCGTCGCTTATGACGGAATCGAGCGTCGCGGTTGTGTGAATCTTGCGTAGGTCGGCCTTGCCGGAGTGGAAAAGCGCCGCAGTGATTTTTCCCTTGTAGTGGGTGATATCCGGGGTCCCGTTCCCGAAGAACGAGTAGGCAAAATTGATGGTATCGGGCTCGAAAGCTTCGCGCTTGCGGATTAGCGGCCTGTACCAGTGCGGCTGATCGGGTGAAATCCATTCCGACGAATCGATGGTTGTTGCCCGCTTGCCCGAAAAGGAAAGCCTTGTCGCGAAATCGTGGAAAACTTCTCCGATGTCAAGTCCCTTTTGGGCGAGGACGGTCTTGAAGATATTCTCCAGGCTGGAGCTCGGGCTCTTTGCGTATTGTTCCCAGACGCTTTTGTCGAAATTCTTGTCGACGTGGTTGTAGAAGTCGATGAACAGGAGGCTGACTCCGTACTGGTTGGGCATCCGGTTGATGGCCGTGCCTGTCGAATTCATGAAGTCGGCGATATGGTAGAAGTAGTCGTCGATGTCGGGGGCGCCCGCTTCCTCGATTCCGACAGCCGAGGCTTCTGTCCAGACCGTCTTGTATTTGAAGAGGTCCATGTACTGCAGCTGGATTGCGTGATAGAACTCGTGGAATGCGGTGACGCGGATGGCCTTTGCCCATTCGTCCTTGTAGTAATAGTCGTAGGCGATGTTCGGCATGCTTTCCGTGGAGACGGGGTAGGGGCATGCCTTGCCGTCCACTTCGATAGTATCGAGTCCGGCATTCAGTTCCGGGACGTAGAGGAAGTCGTTGTCGATGAATATCTGCGACTTGCGCAGGTCTTTCTCGTAGTCGGGATGCGTTACGCCGAAACATCCGTTGCAGGCCTCCGCCTTCAGGACTACTTCGGGATCACGCAGGAAATCGATTTCGACAACTTCGATCGGGTAGAGCCCGGCCTTGACGGGTTTCCTGTAGTGATGTGTCGAATCGCGGCCTTGCGGACGGCGCATGCCGAGATGGTTGACTTCGAATTCAAAGGCGCTTTCGAGCGATGCCTTGAGGCTGTCGATGAAGGCCGGTATCGTGGCGTGGGGCCCCGAGAGCGTGTAGAAAATCTGGAAGTGTTCCGTCTCTTCGCTGTAGACGGAATCGTAGTAGGCTTCCGCCTCGCAGTAGATGGATTTGCCGGTCCTCGCGGATACGGGGGCCTTGGGATGCTTCTGGAAGTTGTCGATGGCGAACAGGGTGCCGCACTTGTGGGCCTGCGCGGGAGCAGTACCTGCGACAAGGCCGGTCGCCGTAAACGTCAGTGCGGCAAGGAGAGCCGGGAATGTTCTAGCAGACATGCTCGAGGACCTCCCTTGCCCTTGCGACAACGTTGTCCGGAACCTCGAGGACGTCCTGGTGACGCGGCTTGATGGTCGCATCTACGATGAGCGGGGCGTCGATGGCCCAGTGCTTCTGGATAAAGCGTTCGTCGAGGCCGTGTGCGTCTTGCGCGGGGTCGGACCTCGTGAATGTCATCCAGAGGAAATCGTCGATTCCCTTTTGCGGGTCGCCGATGGTAGAGGTGTCGTTCACGATGCTTGCCCACGGATAGTTTTCGTGGTATTCCCAGCTTGCGAAGGCATCGCGGAGGGCTGCGATGTCGGAATCGCGCATTTCGCCGCCGTTCCACTGGATGGCGAGTACGCCCTTCATTGCAATCCTTGCGTTGCTGAATCCTGCGGGTAGCTTGAGCGTATCGAGGTCTGCGTTTTCGTTTCTCAGCTCGCGGCGCTTGACGCCTGCCGCGGTGATGACGAGTTTGGAACCGTGGTTGAGGCGCGTTCCCGTGTAGTCGAGCGTGTCGATGAACGTGGATGTCTGGAAGTGCAGATCGCGTGCGAAGTCTACGCGCTCCAGTACGTGCGCGAAGAATGCGGGAACGTCGCGGACGTCCAGCGATCCGGACGCGTCTTCCTTCGCGGCCACCATCAGGTATTTCGAAAGCGAGACCTGGTTGAATCCGAGCAGCGCGTTTGCCGTCTTTATGAGTTCGAGCGGTTCGCGTTCTTCGGGACTCACGTAGGGGACGAAGTTCTCTTTCGCGACGGCGAGGCAGAGCGGATGTACGCCCGATGCGTCGACCGCGTGGACGGCCTCTACGCCCGGGAGCGACGAGGGAACCATCGGCTTCGTGATGTCATGTATGAATTCGCCGAAAATCGTGTCTTCCTTCGGGGGCCTGCCTACGGAGGTGAACGGGAAAATCGCGTTCTTCTTGCAGAGAACCTTCTTCACCTTCAGGTAGGGGAAGAGGTGCTTGCCGGAGTAGTATCCCACGTGGTCGCCGAACGGGCCTTCGGGTTTCAATTCAGGAGCCATCTCACCCAAAATACAAAAGTCCGCATCGCCGGATACGACGTACCCGTCATGGATAAAATAGCGGAAACGCTTCCCGCCGAGCATCCCGGCGAAGGTGAGTTCCGAAAGGTCTTCGGGCATGGGCATCACCGCGGCGACGGTATGCGCGGGAGGCCCTCCCAGGAATATGCTCACCTTGAGGGGGCGGCCTTCCTCGATTGCTTTGCGGTGGTGCCGCGCGATATCGCGGTTGATCTGGTAGTGGATTCCGCATTCGTCTTTTGCGAAGTCGTTCCCGGCAATCTGCACGCGGTACATGCCGAGGTTTGCCGCGAGGATCTTCGCCCCGTCGCTGGGGAGTGTCGCTACTTGCGGGAGCGTGAGGAACGGCCCTCCGTCCTTGGGCCAGCCTACGATCTGCGGGAGATCGGCGAGGCTGCATTCCCTGAAGTCGCGGAGGCTGCCGGAACGACTGGGGAGCGAACGGATGCCTGCTTTAGCCGCGCGCAACAGCGTGGCCGGACTGGCGTGCCTGAAGAATTCTGCCGGATCCGACTTGAACTGGACTGCGGTCCTCGTGCTTTTAAGGGTGTCGCGGAACAGGAAGTCCATGCGCTCGCGGGTGCCGAAAATGTTGCAGGCGGCGCGGAACGGGGAATCCTTCACCTTTTCGAACAGGAGTGCGGGCCCCTTGCGGTCGAACGCCTGCCGCGCGATTTCTGCCATTTCCAGGTACGGGTCCACCTCTTCGCGGATACGCTTGAGCATGCCGGCCTTTTCCAAGTCCAGCAGGGCCTGTTCCAGTGAAGAGTACATGGCGGAACCCCCGGTGCGGGCCTAGCCCGCCGTGGCGCCCAGGTCGAGCGATTCGAACGCCTGTGTCTTTTTCTGCGACTCGATGGAAAGCATCACGTCGCGGGTGTCCTTGCGGGCGAAAATGCCGTAAACCAGGTTTGTCTTTGCGATGATTTCGGCAAAGACCTCTTCGGTGATGCCGATGAACCCCTGGAACGAGAACTCGTCGTAGCAGGCGGTCATGTGGCTTTCGCTTGCAAACCTATGGCTGGCCGTGAATCCGCGGAACGGACCCTGCCCCAGGCGGACAGTAAACAGGTTCTCCTTTACCGAACTGATGATGCCGGTCCACTTGATGGACTTGAACCCGCACTGGAGGTGGTAGCGGATGGTTGCCCCGGGAACAAGTTCCTTGGGGAATACGTAGTGGAGGAGAGGGGTTTTCCCGATAGCCAGATTCAGGGGAGCGTATCTAAGCGTTTCCAGGACATTGGGAAGCGAGAACTCTTGCCATGAAGTCTGACTGAACTGTACCATACATCAAGTAATTTAGCAAAAAAAATGCGAAAAAGGTGCAAAAAGTTGTGATTTGTGGAAAAATCCCGCCGGGGAGGGATTTGCATCACTTTGGTTAGGCCGGCTCGAACATGTCGATGCGCTTCTTGTGCTTGCCGCCCATGAATTCCGTCTCGAGGAACTTCGTGGCGAACACCTCGCACTGTGCGTAGGCGATGATGCGCGCACCCATGCAGAGCACGTTCGCGTCGTTGTGCAGGCGGGTGAATTCGCAGGAGGTGAGGTCGCCACAGACGGCGGCGCGGATGCCCTTGTGCTTATTGGCCGCCATGCTCATGCCGATGCCCGTTCCGCAGATGAGGATGCCGCAGTCGGCTTCCTTGCTTGTCACCTTGTTGCAGACCCTGTCGGCGAAAATCGGGTAGTCGCAGGATTCCGTGGAGTCGGTGCCCATATCCAGGACCTTGTAGCCCTTTCCTTCCAGAAACTTGACGAGTTTTTCCTTGTATTCAAATGCGGCGTGGTCACAGCCGATGGCGATAGTCTTGAACATTTTTTTGACTCCTGGAGTTGCGGAAGGAATGGTTCTTCCTTGCTTTATTTCGTCCTGCAATATAGTTAATTCATCGGATAATGACCGTGCCGGAAGTCCGTTCTTGCTTAAATAAATCTATTTTTTGCCTAAGAGGTTCGATTCCATGACCAAGTACGTTTTTGTCTTGACGAGTTCCCCGAAGGATTTTTATTGCGAGCAGACGCTCGTGGCTATTGCTTCGTTGCGCGTGCACAATCCGGGCGCGTTCGTCACCGTCTTGACGGACGACAAGACGGCGGCAACCCTTACGGGTAACCGTGCTGCGCTCAAGAGCGCCGTCGACGAACTGAAGGTGATTTCTATCGACGACAAGTTTACGCCGATGCAGCGTTCGCGGTTCTTGAAGACCTCGATGCGTAACGTGGTGGACGGGGACTTCCTCTTTATCGATTCCGACACGGCAATCGTGGGTGACCTCTCCATTCCCGAGGAATGGCGCGGCGGCATCTATGCGGTGCTCGACTTCCATACGAACCTCTCGAAGGCCATCAACCGCGGCAAGGTGCTGAATAATGCGAAGCGCCTGGGGTTTTCGCCGATCCTGAACGACGAACTTTTCAATTCGGGCGTCATCTTCGTGGCGGACACTCCCGAGATGCGCAAGTTCTTCGAGAAGTGGCACGAACTTTGGCTTGCCTGCGTGGCGAAGGGATTCAATTTCGACATGGCCTCCTTTGCGGAAGCTGACTTTACCTTCGGCTACATCATCAAGCAGATGCCCGGCGGCTGGAACTGCCAGCTTGCCTACGGCAACCGGTTCTTGCCTACGGCGAAGGTGTTGCATTTCTTCGGCTCGCGCATTATCGACACTCGCGGCCGCAAGGTTCCCGAGAGCATGAAACTGTTCCTGCCCAAGATCTTGCGCCGCGATTTCTACACGAACCTGAAGAATATCCCCGTGACGGTGAATGCCGACAAGTCGGTACACATAAATGAATATTACGACGACGTGATTGCACATGCGAAGGAAGCCTTCGAGTTCCAGACGAAGAAGGTGGGCGCCGGCGGTGCCTATATCATCCGCAGCTACGCCTTCGCGAAGTCGCTTGCGTGGCTCTACAAGAATATGCCAATGTTGGTAAAGCCTCTCGAATTGTTCGGAAAGATTTTCTCCTAGAACGAAGCTGTGGCGTAGGTAAAATATGAACGAAAAGAAATCCCTGATTGAAAGATTTTCGAACTGGTACATACCCCTGATCTGTGCCCACAAGTACAAGGCGCTCGCCTTTTACCTGGTTCTCGCGCTCGTGTTCGCGTTCCCGATTCTCGTGAAGCCGGGTCTGAAGCTTGATGCCGACCTCTCGCACCTGCTGCCCGAAAATACGCCGAGCGTGAAGGCCCTCGAGGAATCGTACCAGCGCTTCGGTTCTACCGACCGCTTCATGATCGCCATCCAGAGCGAGGACGTGGAGCTGGTTGCCGCCCTGCAGGATTCCATCAGCGATTACATCCGCAAGAACTGGCAGGGGGACTATGTCTCGACGCAGGTGGACAACGACAACAAGTTCTTCAAGGACAACGCGCTCCTCTACCTGCCGGTCAAGCATCTCGAGAATATCCGCGAGAACCTCGAAGACCTGCAGCTGGAAATCGGACGCAAGAACGGCCCGCTGGTCGTCGACTTGCTGGGGGACGATTCTGCCCCGGCGGATTCTGCAAACGGGACGGCTCCCGCCAAGAAGGAACGCGTGTGGTTCGATGCGAACCTGCCCCAGGAACTGGGACTTCCCGACGAGGCTGTGGGCGCCTTCGACACGTTCTTCAAGAAGAAGGAAGAGGATAAGACTCCGAAGGTCGGGGAACCGGAGGAATGGGACAAGAAGAAGCCCGTTCCCGCGCACCTGAAGACGCGCCTCATCGGCTGCCCGCGTCCCGACAGCACCGGAAAGATCCTCTTCAACGGCGTGGTGAACGCGAAACTCCTCCGCCCCTCGACCGACTACGAGTTCGTGACGCATATCCTTGCGCGCACCGATTCGCTGCTGAACTATTTCAATTCCAAGACATACCCCGTGCCGACGCGCTTCACGGTGGAAGGGACCTACGAAGGCCTCAAGGAAGTGGACGACGTGGCGAACGATTCCATCTTCTCGTTCGGCATCAGCCTCGTGCTCATCATTTTGCTCACGATGTTCTTCTTCAGGAGCGTGAAGGGCCCGATCCTCGTGACTTCCTCGGTGCTCTACGCGTGCCTTCCGACGCTAGCTTTCACGGCCCTCTTCTACGGCAAGCTGAACCCGTTCACGGTCTTTGTAGCCTCGATTATCCTCGGTATCGGTATCGACTACTCTATCCATATCCTCGGCACGTCGCAGAAGCTTATGCATAAGCATGCGACTCTGGAAGAGGTGCTGGAGGCGGCCCAGAGGAAGATGCTCAAGCCGTTCATCCTCGCAAGCTTTACGACTATTGCCGCATTCCTTACCCTGCTCGCTGCGCACTTCCGCGGATTCTACGAGTTCGGCGTGGTGGCGTCCATGGGCGTGCTGTTCAGTATGCTCACCTCGGTGCTCGTGCTTCCCGTCTTTATTAAGTGCATGGGCGGCATCCCGAAGGCTCCCGACAATACGCTGCTGCCGAAGTCCTGGGACGAATCGAAGATCCTGCGCTTCTTCAAGTATGCTGCATTTGCGGGCTTTGCGCTCGGTGCCGTGTCGCTCTGGTTCGCGCAGGACGTGGACTTCGAACACAACTTGCGCAACCTGCGCCGCGTCTCGACAGAAAAGAAGCAGGAAAACGGCATCAACACGAGCGTGACCCGTACGAACAACCGTGCGACCTCGACTCCTGCGGCCGTCATGGGAAGCAAGGCTGAACAGCTCGACCTGCTCTACGATACCCTGATGGTGCGCCTGCATGTGGAAAAGGATTCCACGCTCAGGAGCTTCCTCACCCTGAAATCCTTCGTCCCCGCGCAGGATTCCCAGGAAAAGCGCCTGGAAGTCATCGAGGAAATCCGCGACCTGGTGGAAGCGCGCGTCTTTGACCGCGCCGAAGGGGAGGACTCCGTGAACATCGCGACGCTCAGGAACCTCGCCTCGGTCGAAAAAACGTTCACCGCCGAGGACATTCCCGAATGGGCGCTCGACCTGCTGCGCGAAAAGGACGGCAGTTACGGCAAGATCGGATTTATCTACGGCAACTTCCCGAGCTGGGACGCGAAGGCGCTGCACCGCTTCCAGGACCGCTACAGCCACTGGAATTTCGACGGCGAGGACCTTCGCACGTTCTCTTCGCAGTTCATCCTTTCCGATGTCATCGAGTCCGTGAAGCAGGATAGCTTCAGGCTTGCGCTTGTCATCGTCCTGGTCATCTTCGGCACGCTGCTGATTTCGTTCCGCAAGCCCAAGCTGTTTATCGCAGGCTGTGTCTCGTTTGGCATGGGAACGCTTCTGACGCTCGGGCTTCTTGGACTCCTTACCGACCTGTTCGAGTTCGGAAAAATCAGCATCTACAACGTAATCGTGATTCCGATGGCTCTGGGTATAGGAATCGACTCGACCATCCACATGATAACATCCTGGATGAGCGACAAGAACATGACCCTGCGTCAATTGATGGATACGACCGGCCGCAATGTAATGGCAAGCTCCACGACAACGATTGCAGGCTTCGTCGGGTTCTTGTTTACGACGCACCGCGGGCTCAAGGGTATCGGCGACCTCGCCTGCATCAGCATCGCGATGTTCCTTATTACGAGCATCGTGTTTACGATGTATTTGTGCGGCACGTGGCTCAAGAAAAAGTAGGCCTCGCTATAAGCTTCGCATAACTTCCTTCTCGGACTCTCGCTGTACTTATGTACAGCTTCGGTCCTGCGGCGTCGTTCTGCTCGCTTCTAGCATCGGCTTGGGATAAACTTCGCCTAGCTTCGTTCTCGTTTTAGAACTGGCGAAAAAGATTACTTGCGAATTTGTTTGTAGAGTTCCAGCTGGCGCGTAAAGCAGTCGTTCCAGCTGAACTTTTCGGCGTAGGCGCGGGCCTTTTGCTTCATGGCGGCCATGTCGCTCTTGTAGAGTTCCTCGATGGCGTCGGCGAGCGCTGCGGGGGAGCGTTCCTTGAGGATGGTCCCTGCGCCCGATTCGGTGACGTGCTCGAAGGCGGCGCCTGCGGAGGCTCCAACCTGCGCGTTGCCGCTTGCCATGCTCTCGAGAATCGAGAGCCCGAAGGTTTCCCATCCCGAAAGCGCGAGTCCTAGGTCCACGCTCGCGTAGTAGCGTGCCATCTCGTCGATGGAATTCACGAACCCGATGTAGCGCACATGCTCGTATTTCTTGGCGGCCTCCTGCACGAGCGGGAGGCTCGGCCCCGTGCCTGCGAAGACGATGGCGGGTTCGTGCCCTAGCTTCTGTGTCAGGATGTCGTATGCGCCGAGCAACAGGTCTATGCCTTTCTCGTTGCAGTGCCTGTGCGGGAAGAATATGGTGAGACGGTCGGGGTTGCCGGCCTTGAGTTCGTTTACGAGGGCTTCGTCGCGTTTTTCGGGCGAGAACATCTGGATGTCGCATCCGAGCGGAATCCATCGCGGGTCGGGGAGGGCGTTCTTGCGGAGTCTCGCCATTGCCTCCTTGGAAGATGCCTGGATGCAGTCGAATCCCTTGAATTCCTTGCGCGCGTACCAGAAGGCTTCCTTGCGCGCGAATGTGCCGATTCCGGCACCGAGCTTTTTCGCGACGGGGCGCCCCACGTAGGTGACGGGGAAATCCGCGTGCCAGAACCCGACGAGCTTGGATTCGGGACTTACGCGCCTTGCCGCCCTGCGCACGACTGTTGGGAGGATATAGGGGGAGCCGACCTCGATGATGTCGGGTCTGTACTTTTCGAGTACGGGCTCCACCTGCGAAAGTTTCCAGATAAAGCGGTATTCCCAGTTCCCCGGGAACTTGAATGCCTGCACGTGCTCGATGACGAGGCTTTCGCTCTTCACTTCGGTGAACGTTTTGGAATCGGGCATCACGAAAACGGAGAGCACGTCCGCTTCGGGATTTTCCGACGCGAGTTTTTCGTAGAAGGCCATCTTCTGCAGGTGGTAACGGCGAACGCCACCTCCCGATGGACTCCAGAAGTTGTTGAAGTCCACGATGGTAAACTTGCTCATCAGGCTTCCCGGATGCGGTTGGAATTCTCGTCGATGGACAGCTGGCCCTTGTAGAGGTTGTTGTTGCCGAGTCGCTTGGAATTCACGGTCAGGAAGAGTTCGTTGTCCTTGGCTTCGAGCCAGTAGATGGCGTCGGAGTCGCGCAGGTAGGCGCGCGGTGCGATAAGCTTTCCGTCTTCGTCGACGAGTTCGCCACCGATGAACAGCGGAATGTCGAGCGTCTTGTAGATGTCGAGCATTACCGACGAACGGCGCTCGTAGATATCCGCGAGGTCGGGACGGTCGGTCACCTTGAAATGGTCGACGCCGTCGATGATGACGACGAGGTCGGGGTGCTCGCGCTGTTCTTCCTTGAGCGTGGCGAGGAGTTCCTTGTTGTCGAAGGCGGGCTGGTCTTCCCAGATTTCGAGGCGGTTGTCGCGCACATAGCCCATGAGTTCGCGGGTCGCCCCGAGAATCTGCGCGTTGATATCTTCGTTTTCGTTCCTCTTGCGCACGTCGAGCACCGAAAGCCCGGTGAGCATGGCGACCATCCTGTCGAAAATCTGGCGGCGCGGCGTCTCGAGGGCGATGTAGATGAGCTTTAGATCCTTGTTTGTCTCGATGAGGTCGAGCGCCATGCTCGAAAGGAGCGAGGTCTTGAGGTTGAACGGGTTGGACGATACGTAGAAGATTCCGGACTGGATGCCGTCGATTTCCTTGGTGAATCTCGGGAAGGTGTTCAGCGGGAATCCCACGCATTCGTTGGGCGGGCAGCCCATGGCTGTATCGAGGTTTTCCTTGATGTCCTGCAGCAGCATGGAGCGCCGGTGCGTATGGACGGTATCTTCCTCGGTAGTCTCGATGAGGTTTAAGAGCTGGTCGGCGCCGTCGTTACGGACAAGCTGGTCGACGGTCTCGCCTTCGGGGAGCACGATGGACTTGAACCGGAGCCCCTGCATCTCGGCCATTTTGAGATATTCCTGGATGCGGAATTCCTGTTCCCTGCGGTTCGCCTCGCGACGGAGGATGAGCGTGACGGTGCTTGCGCCGCAGGCCTTCAGCTTGTACAGGTGACTCATCGTCAGGTCCTGGTACATGGTCGAAACCACTCCGGGGATACCGGCGAGGTCGGCGGTCAGCGCATCGAACATGCCTTCGACGATGATGGGGTTCTCGTTGTCGGGCTGGATATTGAACGGGATGTCGGTCGGGCCCGATGCATACGAGATGTAGAGGTTGTGCGTCCCGTCATCTTCCATGGAGCGTCCGTAGACGGAGTGGATGAGTCCCTTGGAGTTGCGGGCCGGGATGGTGATGCGGGGCTCGTGGTTCGCTTCCAGGTTGTCGAGGAAGAACGCGACCTGGTGGCGTTCGATGCCCGAGAGCATGCAGTAGCTGTAGAAGGGCTCGGGGTCGCCGCTGTAGTAGCCGAGGCCGTAGAGCTGCGCCTGGCCGATGTTCCATCCGCGCTGGGCGAAGAAGTCGGCAGAAGAGGGGCTCTTGCAGGCGGCCCAGTGGCAGTAGCGTACGAAGTTCTCGAGGACGCGCGACTTTTCGCCGCCGATTTCCTTGATCCAGGGATGTTCGTCGGGTTCGGCTTCCTGCTCCGTTTCCTGGGCGCCCAGGAATTCCATGGCTTCGGCGCGCGCGGCAGGTTCATCGAGGCCGTTGAAGCGGCTCCTCATCACGAATTCAACGAGGTCGCCCTCGCTTCCGCACTGCAGGCAGCGGTAGCGCCAGTAGCCCAGCGCGTCGTAGAAGAACAGGGACGTCTCTTCGGGCGAATGGAAAGGGCAGCTTGTGATAAGGTTTCTGCCCCAGCGGCTCAGGGGAACTCCGAGCTGCCTGGGGTGAGTTTTCTTGCGCATGATTCCGGCATGTTCTTGATCGATGACCATAAAAACCTCTCTTGCAAAATCTAATAAGAATTCGGGGGTGTTTGCAGCGGTGACTGTCCCATTTTATCTATTTTAAAACGCATGATTATTCTAGGAATCGACCCCGGCTCCATCACGACGGGTTATGCCTTCATCGAAAAGACGGATGCGGGCATCCACGTCCTCGAATACGGGGTGCTGCATGCCCCGGCGAGCCACGCCGTGGAAGACCGCCTGCTGCATATCGTGACGGAGCTGGAGGCTCTGCTCGACCGCTACCGCCCCGACGCCCTCGCGATGGAGGGCGTGTTCTTCGCGAAGAACGCGAAGAGCGCGCTCGTGCTCGGGCACGTGCGCGGGGCGGTCCTTGTCGCATGCCGCAAGCGGGGGATGACATTCAGCGAGTACCCGCCGAAGGCTGTGAAGCAGGCCGTCACGGGCGACGGCAGCGCCTCGAAGGAGCAGGTCGCGAACCTCGTCTTTGCGCGCCTGGGAATCGAATCTTCCGAGCTCCCGCTCGACGCCTCGGACGCCCTCGCCATCGCTTGGACGCACGCGAACCCTTCGCCGCTGGCTTCCGCGTTCAAGGGAAAGACGGTTCACCGCAAGAAGAAGCCGGGCGTCTCCGAATGGAAGGCGCTAATCGAGAAGATGGGAGGAACGCTGCCATGAACGCAAACAGCCTTTTGCCATACGGGCTCGGCACTCCCGAGCTCGTCGAGTTTCAGAAAAGCTACTTTGTCCATAAGGATATCGTCGCCGACCTCACGCGCCTTTGCGCCTCGGCCCGCGACTGCGGATTCGAACTGCGCCTGGAATCGGCATACCGCCCTTTCGAACGACAGCTTTCCATCTGGAACAGAAAGGCGAGCGGCGAACTCCCTTTGTTGGATGCGGCGGGCAACCCCATGGAGCGCCCGCAAGACGAAGAGGAACTGATGTATGCGATTCTCACGTGGTCGGCGCTTCCCGGCGCAAGCCGTCACCACCTGGGAACGGATCTCGATGTCGTCGACGCGAACGCTTGCCCCGAAGGCTACGAGGTACAGCTCACGCCGGATGAGTGCACGGGAATGTTCGGCAAGTTCCACGAGTTCCTCGATGTGCATTTCGCTACGGACGGGGCGTTCGGTTTTAACCGAGTGTTTGTTCCTGGTCGCGGCAAGATCAAACCCGAGCTCTGGCATATCGCGCACCTGCCCACGTCGCGCCGCCTGCTGGAAAGCTTCTCGCTTGAGGCCCTCCGCGATATCTACCGAGAAACAGACATCGCCTGCAAACGGGTCATCCTCGCACGCCTCGACAAGCTAGCCGAAGATTTTATCTATCCTTACTTTATCTAGGACAAGGCAGCAGAGATGAAGCTTGAACCGCAATACCGAGGCATCATCCGGCTGGAAAGCGCCGAGTACGGCCGCTCCGTATTGGGCGCTCCGCTCCTCTGCTACCCGAGCCGCGAAAGATGCAGGTTGCTCGTATTTGCGGGAATCCACGGCGAGGAACCTGAGACGACGTTTTTGCTTTCCCGTGCCGTGCGAGCCTTCGAGAAGAACTTCGAACATATCTCTGTCGTGCTGTGCGCCAATCCCGACGGTGTTGCCCTTGGTACCCGCGGGAATGCGAACGGGGTCGACCTGAACCGCAACTTCGCGACTTCAAATTGGGACGCCTCTCTCGTGCCGTCACGCTCTGTCATCGAGGGCGAACGCGACACGCTCCTTTCTCCGGGCAAGGTTCCCGGAAGCGAACCGGAAACTTCTGCCCTCGTTTCCCTTGTCGAACGGTTGCGGCCCGAAACGGTAATCTCCGTTCATTCCCCGATCGGCTGTATCGACGCCCCGGAATACAGCGCCGTCGTCAGGCGCCTTCAGGGAGCGATGGACCTTCCTTGGAAACCCGACATCGGCTACCCGACGCCCGGAAGCTTCGGTACCTGGTGCAAGGAACGTTCGCTCGAGTGCATAACGCTAGAGCTCCCGCGCCTTGCGCCGGAGCTCCTGTTTGAACGCTATGGTGAATCCTTCGCGCGCTTCCTTGCGGCGGAGGACTAGTTTTCGGCCTTTGCGGCCTTCGCCTCTTCGATAATCTTGCCGCGCTGGACAAGACCGACCGTGAAGCCGATGACGAGGTAGCAGGCCACGAGCACAAGCAGGTATTCGAGGATAATCATCTTCTCGGTGATGAACATGAATCCCGACACGTAGGTAATGACGATCAGGACGGCCTGGAAGATGTTGAAGGCCTTGTTCTTGCGGGGCTGCAGCTTGGGGAGGAACAGCGGGCTCACCATGAGGACTCCCGTGACGAGGAGGACCGCGATGGGGAGGTAGATGAGTGCGCTATCGGTATTGCTGAAGAGGCCGGAGTTCTTGAGGAACACGACCAGGATTGCGTTGATGGCGCCCGCGAACGTGGAGGGGAGCCCGGAAAAATGGTGGTGGTAAGAGTCGCTGTCGCAGGCGTTGTACTTGGCGAGGCGCATGGCGGCACACAGCACGTAGATGGAGAAGGCTACCGCCATCAGGGGAATGTTCGCGTCGAAGAACGGGGTGGCGAGTGTCTTGTAGGCAAAGAGGATGCAGAACGCGGGGGCAAGTCCAAAGGCGATGAGGTCGGCGAGGCTGTCGAACTGGGCTCCGAACTCGGAACTAGCGTTCACGAGGCGGGCCGCGAAACCGTCGAGCTTGTCGAGCAGCACGCAGAGGATGATGAAGTAGGCGCCCATGAGGATCGGGTCTTTGGCAGTGAATGTCCCGGTCACCCAGCAGATGGAGAATACTCCCAGCAAAAAGTTCATGCTTGTAAATGCGTTCGGGAATACATATCGAATCTTGCTCACGATGGTCTCCTTAGTTTTCACTACGCTTTAAAGATATAAAAATATTTCCGCATGCGTTAGTGCTGGATAGATGCTTGGACGCACGAGCATGACGAGATGCGCGGCCGGGCGATAAAAAACAGAAAAAGGCGAGATGCAAATCCCGCCTTCCGTCTTTTGCAAAGCCTATGGCCTACTTGACCGGCTTGATTTCCCACAGGGCCTTGACGCCAGCCGCGACAATAAGGTGCTGGGGCGGGGCGTAGGGATTTTCCTCGGTGGGGAAGTTTGTCCAGTGCTTGGTGGAGAACTGGTAGTACTGCGTAGGACGGTACATGACCGGCAGTACCGGTATCGTCTGCATGAAAATCTTGTTGAGCTCGCGGTAGGCCTGCGTGAGTTCTTCCTGCGAGGTGATTGTCGGGATCTTCGCCATGACCTTGTTCGCTTCGTCGTTCTTGAAGCGGCCCTGGTTCGAGAAGGCGTCCTCGCCGACGGGCTTGAGTCCGACATGTCCCATCACCTGGTCGAAGCGAGTCCAGGGGGTTGCTGCGGAAAGTTCTGCGGTCTGCGTCTTCATGGCGAGGTCGAAGGTGCACTGGCGCAGGTCCTTGTCCCACACGCTGTAGTCCACGAACTTCTCTTCGGCGGAGATGCCCACTTCCTGGAAGGATTCCACGATGACCTTGATGGCGTCTTCCCAGTCGGTCCAGCCTTGCGGGCATTCGATGCTGATGGTGCGGACGGTCTGGCCCTTCGGGTTCACGAGCTTGCCGTCGGCGCCCCAGGTGTAGCCAGCGGCGGTGAGGATTTCCTTCGCCTGGTCAACATTGAAGGAGTAGCCGAACTTGGCCGCGTCGTCCTTGTTGAAGAAACGGCTCTCGGGGCCGAACGGCAGGATGAATCCCGGCTGGATGGCGGGGGTGTAGTTCGAGATGGCGCGGGTCTTGATCTTTTCGAAGTTCACGGAGCGTGCGAGCGCCTGGCGGAACGCGGAATCGTTGAACGGTTCCACCTGGTGGTTGATGATGAGCGTCGTGATGGAACCCGGCTGGTGGTAGGGTTCTTGGCGGCTCCAGGCGCGGATGCTGTCCTTGGCCTTGTCCCAGATGCGGGGCAGGAAGATGGACGACACGTCGAGGTGTCCCTTGGTCATCGCGCTGTTGAAGTGGTTGTTGCCGTTGTAGAGCGAATGGACGATGTACTTGGGCGCGGGGAGCTTGCCCCCGTGGTTCGCGTTGCCCCAGTAGCTGTCGTTCCTTTCGAGGACAATCTTGTCGGGAGAGAACGTCTTCAGGTTATAGGGGCCCGAGACGACCGGATCCGTGTCGTTCTTGAATTCGGTAATCTTTCCGAAGTTGTAGGTCTTTCCTTCCTTGGCGCCCTCTACGATGGGTTCGAACACGGCCTTCGGGAGAATGGACGTTTCGGCGATGGCGTTCAGGATTATGAGCGGGTTCCTGTTGCCCTTCGCGAAGTTGATGGTGATGTTGTTGGACTTGTCAGCCGTAATGGATTCGATATATTCCCAGTTTCCGTGGCGCGGGGTCGGGAGGATGGAATCGAGGTGGAAGGTGAAGAGGACGTCTTCTACGGTCACCGGCGTCCCGTTGTTCCACTTGGCCTTCGAATCGAGGTGTACCGTGACGCTGGAATCGGTCTGCACGAAACTATCCGCAAGCATGGGTTCCAGCTTGTCGCTGATCTGGTTGTACGTGACAAGCGTCTCGTACATGAGTCGGACGTTACCATCGATGGGGAAGTTGGGGTCGTAGTCGAGGGGGTTGAATGTCGTGGGGGGTGCCCAGTCGAAACCGCCGATGTACAGGGTCTCCGAACGCGGATATTCGGAGTTGTCGGCTGTGGTCTTTTCCTTGGGCTCGTCTTCGCAGGCCATGAGACCAAACGCGACGAGGGCCAGGGACCCGGACGCTACGAATCTGAAAAATTTGCCTATTGCGCTCATATATATAAATGTAGTGAGATTTTTATAATTTTGCCATTAAATTTTATTTACTAGCCTTCTAAAATGGAATAAAAAGGGCAAATTTCGGAATGTTGCCTTTATTTTTCAAAATGTGACGCAAATCACAGTGAAAAACCGTAGAGGAGTCGCTTGGGCGAGGCGCTGTAGAGGATCCTGTTCATGACGAACGGGGTGCCTGCTCCGCCGGGGGTGTTGAAGCGGTGGACGACCGATCCGTCCTTGAGGGAGAGCGCTATGACCTCGCTGCCCTGGTCTATCCATGCGAGCGAGGAGGATACGAAGGGCTTGGTGAACACGGAGTTCTTGCCCTGGTATTTCCAGAGCGGGGTTCCGGACGGCGAATAGAGCAGGATGCTCTGGTCCGCGAGGCCGACCAGGATGTTGTTGTCGTGTCCGCCGGTCGCCTGGAGCGAAACGATGGATGCTTCCATCAGGATTTGCGTGGGTTCGCGCGAGGGATCGGCTGCGCTGTAGAGGAATATCCTGTTGTTGTCGGTGGCGACGGCGACGGTCGTGTCCGCCTGAATCAGGAACGAGATGCTGCCCGGACGCTTGGGGGCGGTTTCGAGAGGCTGTCCGGAATTCTCGACGACGTAGCGGATGTCGCCTTCGAGGCTTGCCGTGTAGATGGAGGCGTCATGCAGCGAGAACAGGAACGGGGACGTGAAAATCTTCCTGGACCAGGCGAGCCTGTATTCCGAGCGGTTGATCTTGAGGAGGAACCCGTTCCAGGTCGAAACGTAGATGGAGGAAGGTGAAAGCTGGATGCTGAACGCCTTGCCCGGCAGCTGGAAGGATTGCGGGGGTGCGTCCTTGTCGAGGTCGTAGAGGTATAGCGAGAACCCGGAAGAAAGGGCGAGGGAGGCATCGTCATTTGCCATGACGGGACTGTTCGTCATCTTGTCGAGCGCTCTGGACCAGCGCTGTTCGCCTGTTTCCGCATTGATGCAGATGAGCTTCTCGGCGGCGGGGTCTACCGTGTAGAGGTTCTTCCTGTTGCCGAAGAACTGCGGGTAGATGGTTTTCGGCGAAATGGAGAGCGGGCTTACGAACTTCGCATTGATGGTCTTGCTATAGCGGCTCAAGACAAGGTTGCTCGTGTGCGACGAGCTGATGGAAAGGCGGACGGCTTCGGACCATGCCTTCTGGCGTTCCTTCTCGCTGCCCTTCTTCGTTTCCAGCAGGAGCGCCTTGTACAGCCATGCCTCGGCGTTGCCGGGTTCCAGCTTGAGGAGGGAATCGAGCAACGGGGTGAGCTCCTTCCATGCGCCGGCCTCGGCCATGGCGGCGACCTTCAGGGTGAGGAGGTCGGACTGCAGCGGGCGCTTGCCGTAGTAGTGCGGCGCGATGCTTTGCAGTTGCGTATCCTTGAACACGAGGAAGATGGAGCTTTCGGTACGGAGGGGCGGTGCCGAGATGGGCCTTGCAAAGTTGAAATGCCAGAGCGGATGCAGGAGGGTGTCGACCGCCGTCAGTGCGCCTTCGTTGGTGAACAGGCCGAGGGTTCCCTGGGCGAGGGGATAGATGTTGGCGGCATCGCTACGGACGATATTCCGTATAATTCCACTGGTGCGGTCGACGAGCGAAAGTCTTCCCGAAGCTTCCAGTATGGCGATGCTGTTCTCGAAGGCGAGCGTCTGCTCGATGTTGCCGAATGGGGCCTTCCATTTTGGAACGGGGCCTACCTTGGGCTCGAAACAGTAGAGGATGCTGCCGGAATACAGGATGATGTCGTTTCCTCCGATAAGGACCTTCTGGATGGCATCGTAGAGGGAGATGATGTAGGTTTCCGTGCCGTCGATGTCGGAAACGAAATGGAGCGCGTTGTCGGGGCAGTTCAGGATGTAGTGGCCCGTAGGCGAGAAGTGTCCCTCGATATGGCAACCGCTGTACTTGTCGTCTATTTGTGCGGATATGCCCTTCTTGTTCAACAGGGTGAGCGTGTTTCCGTTCTGGACGATGGCGTCGTCCCCCTGCGAATAGAATTCGATGTTGCCGGCGATGGGGTATGACCTGGAGGGAAGCTTGTTGCTGAGAGGCCTGTAAAGGAGACTGTCCTGGCTTTCGTTCTGGTACCAGATTCCCGAATCGTCGATCTGGAGGATGTTGGTCCTGGCCGTCGATCCCATGCGGACATCGATGACCGTGTCGTTTACGACTTTCTTGACAGAACCGTTTTGCAGGAGCAGGTAGGTGGATGTGCCGCGGAAAGTCTTTGAGATGGGACTCCTGAGCGAGAAGTCTTTTTTCAGGAGGATTTCAGGAGTGTTGCTGGTGCTGGCTTCGCGCTCGGAAAGCCAGTATGCCCTGCTTGTCTCCTTTGTGTTGGAAAGGCTTTGCTGGTAGTAGAAGTTTGCGGAATTCGGGCTCCCGGCAAGTTCCTTGATTTTTCCCAGGTAGAAGTAGGCGTTCTCGCGGTCGTCTCGGTCGCCCTCGTTGGCGACTTTTTCGAGGATGCGGATTGCATCTGCCGTTTCACCCTTCATTTCGAATCGGTAGATGGCCTCCTGGATGGCGGCGTTCATCTTTTCGGCGTGTGCGCCTACGCTACATACGCAGAGGACCGCGAGGAACTTTGAAAGTCCTTGCATCCATGCCTTGATGGCGGTCATATGTAGAATCGGCATTCGCATATTTTTAGGCGTCGAATTTGTAACCTGCGCCGCGGATGGAAACGATGATTTTCGGGTTTGTCTGGTCGTCCTCGAGCTTCTTGCGGAGGTTCACGATGTGGTTGTCGATGGTGCGCGTCGAGGGCATGTTGTCGGGAGTGTAGCCCCAGATGTCGGTGAGCAGGTCTTCGCGCAGGACGACTTCTCCGCGGTGCTGCCAGAAGTACTTGAGAATCTGGAATTCGCGCGCCGACATTTCGAGCGGGACGCCCGCCTTGGTCGCTTCGTACTTCTTGAAGTCGAGGTGGATGTCAGCGAAGTCGATGGCGTCGCTTGTCTGCGGTGCGGGTTCGGGCTGTGCGACTGTTTCGGTGCGGCGGAGGAACGCCTTCACGCGGGCGAGCAGCTCCAGGATGGAGAAAGGCTTGGTGACATAGTCGTCGGCTCCCATCTCGAGTCCTGCGACCTTGCTTGTTTCTTCGGTCTTCGCCGTGAGCATGATGATGAAGCATTCGGGGTGCTTCTTGCGGATGACGCGGCAGACTTCGAAGCCGCTCTTCTTGGGAATCATGAGGTCGAGGATGACTAGGTGCGGGAGGAACGAGTCCGCCTTCGCGATGGCTTCTTCGCCGTCGGCCGCAGTTTCGACGATGTAGTTCTCCAGTTCGAAGTTGTCCTGGAGACCGAGTCGGATGATTTCTTCGTCTTCGACGATGAGTATTTTGTGCTGCATATCAGTCAACCCTCTTGAATCTGACGGTAAATGTAGAACCCTTGCCCGGCTTGCTTGAAAGCGAGATGGTCGCCTTGTGTGTTTTGGCGACCCTCTTCACGATGGCAAGTCCGAGTCCGGAACCCTTGGTGCTGCGGGTCATTTCGTCGCCCACGCGGTAGAAGTCGTTGAAAATATTCTTTTGTTCGGAAGAATCGATGCCGACGCCCGTATCGGTAACCGAGAATACGGCGCGGTCTTCTTCGTTGTAGACGCTGATGGTCACTTCGCCGGGTGCATTCGTATACTTGATGGCGTTCTCGATAAGGTTCTGCGCGAGGCTGTAGAGCGCCGTGTAGTCGCCCATCACGTATGCGCCGGGTTCAAACTTTGTGTGAAATTCAAGCCCCTTTTCAACACCGATATCCTCTACGGCGTCGAATACCTTCTTCGCGCATACGGAGAAGTCGAGGCGTTCCCACTTGAAGGCTCCCGTGCCGTGTTCCATGCGCGTGTAGTTGAGGATGGCTCCGATGAGGTTTTCGAGCCTGGAGGCTTCCTTGCCGATGAGCCCGGAATATTCCTGGACCTTCTCGACCTTCACGACGCGCCCGCGTGCCATCATCTCGGCAAACATCTTGATAGAGGTGAGCGGCGTCTTGAGTTCGTGCGAAACGCTCGAAAGGAAGTTTGTCTTCATGGCGAGGAGCTTGTGTTCCTGGATAATGAATCTCAGCATGAAGAACGATCCGAAAACGACGGTGATGAGGGAGAACAGGAGGAGCCCGTACATGAGGAACATCCTCTGGCGAGACTCCTTGCGGATTTCCGATACGTCTTTTTCGTAGAGCGAGAATTCCCACGGGAAAGCCTCGGAAATTCGGGATTGCGAAAGGATGTTTGAACTGTCGGGGATGGCGCCTGCGAGTAGCGAGTCTTTTTCGTCAACGATGGAGAAGGGAATACTTTTCCAGCGCTGCGATATGTTCTTTACCTTGTCTATAAGCCTCGCCTTGTAGGCATCGCGGTCTATTTTTGCAATGACGACCTGGTTTCCCGAGAGGACAGGATAACTCATTTTGAACAAGGTAATTTCGGAGTCGTTGCGATAAAGGATTCCTTCGCTCGAAGCAAATTCGTTGTCGAGAAGTTCCTGGAACAGGTTCCTATACTTGGAGAGAATTTCCATGTACCCCAGCTGCCGGTTGAAGTTCGACCGGAGGTTCCAGAACGCCTCGCGTTTTTCTTGCGGAAGGTCTTCGAAGGAAAGGATTTGCGAGAAAGCGGTCTCGAAAAAGAACTTGGCGGAAGGAATGTCCTCGATGCTTTCGCTCTGCAGGAACTGGTTCAGCACGGAAAGGCTGTATTCTTCGGCTTCGGCATGGCGCTTCTGCTTTACGAGAATCTCGAAGTGCAACAGGTTGACTGAGCGGGTGAGGTCGGCGTGCAGGTAGCCCTGCAGGTGCGGATGGTTCTCGAGAATTTTCAGGAGCTTGAGCGTCTCGTCATAGTTCTTGCTGCGGTAGTGTAATCGAATGAGTCCGAGAATGTTCTGGATCTGTTCGCTACGCGTCTCGAAAGGGGCGTGGGCCGCCTTCAGCATGCGCGTCATGTAGGCCATCTGGGCAGTCGATGAGTCCTGCTCGCTTTCGAACAGCTGCCGTTCGACGGGACTTGCTACGATGGACGAAAAATCGTGGGTCTTGTAGAAATGTTTGGACGAGATATCCGGGTAGACAAGCTTCCCGCCGTTGTAGAGGAAGATGGCCTCGATGCCCGGTACTTCCTTGAAGGAGGCGGCGTTGCCGAATTCAAGCAGGCTTCTCGGTTGCTCGTAGAGGAAAAGCGATGCTGCCTTGGTTTCCTGGTAAATCTTCTCCTGTTCTTTTTCTACGGCATCCTCGATTTCCTTCTGGAGCGCGGCCTGGTTCTCGTCGAAGTTCTTCTGCGCGAGGAACATCTCGTTCTGGATATTCCGGAATCCGAGGAACGAGAGAATGGCAGTAGGTACGATGATTCCTCCCACGAACAGGAGGATGAGGACCAGGTTGCCTTTGGAGAAGTGCATTGCCGTTCCCCCTTCCTACAGGGGGAGACTGGCGGAAATACCCGGACACAGCAGGACAAGGACGCTGCTCGCCATGAGTAGCATTACCAGTGTGAGGGCCAGAGCGGCCGTGATGAACAGCGCCTTGGTCACTTGACTATGGTAGCCCTATGGGTGATGGAAACTTTGTGCCCCATCTCGATGCGGCGGTTGTTGGAATAGACTTCGCGGATAAGTACGGCGGATTCGTTCGGGGCTGCCCTCGCGATGAGACCGCGTCCGAGGAGACGCGGCGGAATGGCGTCGTCAGCCTTGTCCTCTTCCCAGATAGCCACGGCATCGCCCGTGTTGTAGCCCTGCTCGAAGCCCTTGTCGATGAGCACGTAGGAGTAGCTGCCGATGATGAGCATCGGGTCCATTGCGTAACGGATCTGGGCCATGGAGTCGATGGTGACCTGCTTTTCGTCGGTGTAGCCGCTAACGTTGATGGTGTTGAGCGGCTTCTTGAGGCGGGCCTTGGAAATGTTGATCTTGATCTCGCGGAAGCTCTGCATGATCATCGCCCTCGACATCGTATCACCGATGGCGGTAATCTTCGCGATGCCCGAAAGGCGGAGCAGCGCGAACTTGTCGAAACTGCGCGACTGCTTGTTCGCGACTTCGATGGGCTTCGCCTCCAGAATCTCTACGAGGTCACCCTTCTTGAGGCCCGGGGTGTTCTTCTTGCCGATGCCGACGACGACTTCCATTTCGGGGATGTGGAGGATGGGTTCCTTCTTTTCGCCGGAGCGGATGGAGAAGAAGCTGCTGTCATTCTTCAGGGAATCGATGGTGTAGACTTCGGGGGCGAGAATCTGGTAGTAGCCGTTGAAAATCTTCGGAGCCGAGCGCTGCTGGTAGAAATAGGTGTCGGATTGCTGTTTTTTCTTCTTCTGCTTCTTGTCCTTGTCGCGGAGGTTACCGAGCATGTTCTCGAATTCTCCGGTACGTTCGTCGCTTTCGTCGCAGCCGGCGCTTTCTACCGCGTAGCCCTTGCCCTTGGGGAGTGCCGAGTCGGGAAGTGCTGCGCTACAGGGGTATTTCTTCTTGTCGGAAGGAATCTGCATGACTCCTTCCTCGCGGACGCTGTCTCCCAGATAGATGGAGTCGCCGGGGTAAATCCAGTGTGGGTCCTGGATGTGGCGGTTGTTTTCCCAGAGGTCGGGCCAGGCGAACGGGTCATGCAGGTATTCGTCGCTCAGGTCCCAAAGGGTATCGCCCTCCTTCACAACGTAGGCGGAGGCGATCAGGGCCGAAAGGCCAAGGGAGATTGTCGCACACTTGAAAAAATTCATATAGAACCTTGTAACCCTTTGAATGAAAACGAGTTAACTATCAATAATTTAATCTTTTCTTTGCCTGCGGGAAGAATTTTTTTGGACAAAATGAGGAATATTGCCCTCATTTTGGGGCATAATGCGCTCGACGGGGCGCTGGACGGCACGATTTGATGCCTTTTTGGCCCCGAAACCGCCCAGGAGGCCTGCCCGGTCGGGGACGAACAGCATCAGGAGTTCGAATCCTTCGGCACCGGGTTCGAGTTCCAGGGGGATTGTCTTGCGCAGCATGTAGCCCTTGTCGCGGAAGCGCCTGATTTCTTTCGCCGCGGTTTCCAGGTCGGGCGTCTGCAGGAGGATGCGTTCGGGGCGCGACGATGCGATTGCCTGGGCGAGTTCGGCATTGAGCGATGTATCGATCCCTGTATTCAGGTAGAACGTCCAGCGTCCCTCGTTCTCCCTCTTGGAGAAGAATTTTTCCAGGAAGGCCGGTTCCAGGTGGGAGCGGTGGAATTTCAGGTTGTCCTCGGGGAGCGTGCGCGCGTTGTATTTCGAAGACAGCATCGCCGTCTCGCGGCAGTCGAGGGTTTCGACTCGTTCAAAATCGCTTGCAAGGCTCGCCGCGATGAAACTGGAACCGCTGAAGAACTCGAAGAACTTGTCGCCGCGTGCCGGATGGATGGCGTCACGAATCCTCTGCGGCAATTCAAGCCAGGCATCCTTGATTCTGGGCGCCCAGTCCAGCACATGCATGGAAAGTCCCGTACTCGCGAGGGGCATGAAGTCGCTTCCGAAAGCGGCCTTCGCCTCGACACGCATGTTGAGCGGCTTGGTGGGGTCGAATAGGTAGTTGGGCGTGCAGCGGAGCTGGTGACAGCTGATAATCTCGGGATGGGAACGCTGTATGAAATCGAGGAAGGTCTTGCTTGCGTGGGCGGAGGTGTTGCCGTGGAGGTTTGCCTGGATGAGCATGGCGAACCTTCCGTCTCCGGTTGCACGCAGCCAGATCTGGCGGAGAGCCCTCTTGAAGGGGCGGAGGTGTTCCTTGTGGAGCTGTTCCATGATTCCGGACACGGTCTCTGGAGCGGGCATGTCCTTGGCAGGAGGCTCGACAGTGAGCGTCTCGTGTCCGTTGACAAGCTTGTACAAAATACGCCAGTCGGAATTGTCGTTTTGGGCATCCTTGGTGAACCAAGCCTGTATCTTGCCGGGAATGCGTTCGTTCTCGGCCCATGCCGCAAGCTGCTGCTTCTTGTCGTCGAGGGTGAATACCCTACGGATGGTTTTGGACTGTGGGGCCGGTTCTTCCTTTTGCCGGACCTGTTTGGCGGATGCGGTATGGAATCTTCCCGCGACAAGCTTTCTCGGGGCGCGTCCTGTAGAAAATTTTCTTTCTTTTTTTTCGAACATCGTTGTGGACTCTTGAAACTTTGTTGGCTATACGAGGAACCGCGGGTAGATCCAGGAACATTCGCGGGCGAGCATCTTCGGGAACTCGCGGAACGAACCGTTGATCTGGAACAGGTTGAGGCCGCCTTCGACCGGCGTGAGCGAGATGACGCTGTCGGCGCGGGATTCCAGGTAAGGGTATTCGCCGTTGTTGCAGGCGGTGACTACGGCGCAACCCGTGAGCGCGATAATCGTGTCGACCATCTGCATGAGAATCTGGTGCGGAGAACCCGTGAGGCGCATGGACTTGGGATTGTGGAGTACGGCGGATATCGGGTCGATGACGACGACGCGGTAGTCGTGGTTCTCGAGCTTCTTTGCACCCTGGATACGCTTCGCGATGAGCTGGGCGGTCTCGATGGGCGAAAGGGCCACGCCGCGGAGGTTCAGGAAGCCGAACTTTGGCGTGTTGGCGCTGAGCCCGCGCTTGTTGCCGAGCATGTGGAGGCGGTTCAGGAACACGGACTTGGTGAGCTCGAAGTTGATGAACAGGACGTCGTTGGAGGAGGTGGAACTTCCGAACCAGTCCTCGCCGTAGCAGATCGAGAGTCCCATGTCCATCAGGGCGAGCGACTTTCCGCTCTTGGGGGGCGCCTGGAACAGGAAGAATTCGCCCGCACGCAGCATGTTCTCGATGATGCTCGCGTCTTTCTTGGGCGCTTCCTCGCTGTCGCTTGCAAGCTCGATGAGCGGCTTGCCGTCGAGGGAGTACTCGACCCATTCTTGCCATTCCTTGAAGTTCTTCGCGCCCTGCTCGAGGCCGATGAGGTACTGCTGCTTGCCGCCGCGGAGCACGCCCGGCATGCGGGCCATCATGGTGGGACTCTTGTTCGCGGAATCCACCTTGAAGCCCTGGGAATCGAGCGTCTTGAAGAGGAACTCGATGCGTTCATCGTATTCTTCGCGGTCGTTCGCGCCAATCTTGATCCAGGCCTGCACGGAGTTCGCGCCCGTGTTCACGAGGGCTGCGCAGGGAAGGTTCAGCGCCTTGTAGTAGGCGAGCTGCTTGGCCAAGGACATCTTCGGGTTGTCGACGACGGCGTAGCGGTAGCGCCAGCTTTCGTCGCTCGCATCGGCACCGCCCTTGGTCGCGTTCACGCAGATGAGCGCACCTTCCTGGCTGTCCAGGCTCTTCATGATCTTCTTGATGGTGTCGTCGCGGTCGACGATGTTCGAGACGAGTTCGGAGGTGGCGGTCGGCGTGTCGGAAATCTTGAAGTCGATGGTCTCGTCGTTCTCGAAGGTGACCTCGAGGAGTTTCGCGAGGTCCTTGCGCCAGTCGGCGGCGGGCCAGGGAATGGAGAGCGCTTCGGGGTCGATCTTGAAGTTCTGCAACAGTTCCATCGACTGCGTGTCGAGGCCGAGTGCAAGCATCTGCTCCATCGAGATCATGCCTGCAGGCATCGGCGATATGATAGTCGCCGCGCGCTGCGGGGCTGCGGATGCCGCCGGGGCTTCGCCCGGTGCTGCGGGAGCAGCAGCCGCAGCGGCCGCTGCCTTTTCTTCGCCGCGGTCGGCGGAACGCTTTTCGGAAGAGAACGCCCTGCGGAGGATCTGCTCGACCTCGTCGGGATTCATGCCGTCGTCGCGGGCCTTGCCTCCGAGCTGGAAGCTTGCGTCCATGAAGGTCCAGCCTTCTTCCTTGGCGGCTTCGCCCACCTTGAAGAGTTCGCTCTTCAGTTCGGCGGGGCTGTACTTTGTCTTGAGGAACAGGTTGATGACTTTCCTTGCGCTTTCCATGTTGACCTCTCTTCCTTTTTTATTCCAAGATAAATTTATTTAAGCCTTGATGCGGAGTCTCGCGCATTCGTAAAGTCCGAGGGAGAGCGCTACGGATGCGTTGTAGGAATGTGCTTCTGGCATCATGGGGATGCGGAGCACGGCGTCGCACTGCTTCTTGATGAAGGGCGGGAGTCCCACGTCTTCGCCGCCGACGGCGATCACGGCCTGGTCCTTGAATTCGAAACCGGCGAGGTTCGTCTCGGTATCGGCGTCGAGGCCCAGAATCTGGTATCCGGCCCTCTTGAGTTCCTCGATGGCGCCTTCCAGGTTGTCGGGGCGGCAGACGCGCATCTTGTCGAGCGCCCCGGCCGAAGCCCTTGCGACGCTCGGGGTGATTCCGCACATGCCCTTGGCGGGGATGAGGAAGATGTCGACTCCCAGGGCGAGGCAGCTGCGGATGCAGGCGCCCAGATTGCGCGGGTCCTCGATGTTGGTCGCGACGGCGATGAGCTTGCGTTCTCCCTTGTCGAGCGCATCGAAGAGCTCCTCGCGGACATCCATCCAGTTCAAGAGTTCCTTCTCGTTCATCAGCGCGACGACGCCCTGGTTCGGCCTCGCGTAGCTGTCGAGGATTTTCGAGTCGACCTGCTGCACGTGTACGTGAGCACGCTTGGCCGCCTTCTGCAGTTCGTAGAGCTTCGGGTTGCCGGACTGGTGCATGAAGAGGATGCGGTGGATGCGCAGCGGTTCCTTGGCGAGAAGTTCGGAGACTTCGCGGATGCCGCCGACGGCGACTTGCGGCTGGGCTTCGGCATCTCCCATGGCGGGCACGACGTTCTCGGGACGCGGCCTGCGGTCGAAGTCCCTGCTTCCGAAGTTCCTGTTGCCGAAGCCGCGGTTGTCAAAGCTGCGCCTTCCGAAATCCCGGTTGCCGAACTTGCGGTCATCGGGACGGCGTCCGAAACCGGGCCTGCGGTCGCTGCCTGGACCGCGACGATTGTCGTCATTGTCAAATTGCATTCTGTAGCTCCGTTAAAAGTTTCTTGAAAATGTGTCTAGTACCTTGGCTTGCAGGCGATGACGGTATCCATCTTGATGTCCGTTGGCTTCTGCTCCAGCGGTTCCTTGGAAATCTGTGCCGGGGTCGCGATTCCCGCCTTGTAGGCGCCGGGGTATTTCGCGAGGAAGCGGTCGTAGTAGCCCTTGCCGTGTCCGACGCGGCTTCCGTCCCAGTTGAACTTTGTGCCCGGCACGAGAAATACGCGGATTTCGCCCTCGAACTTTTCGAGGCCTTCGCGGGGTTCCATGATGCCGAAGTGGCCGGGGGCGAGGTCCTTCTTCAGGTTCGCAACCTTGTAGAAGTTCATGATGCCTTCGCCTTCGCAGCGGGGGAGGAGCAGGCGCCCTTCGCGGGCGAGTTCCTCGACGATGGGCAGCAGGTTCGGCTCGCCCTTGAGCGGGTAGAACGCGGCGATGTGGTGCGAGTCCCTGTAGCCCGGGATCTCGTGTATCTGTACCCAGGGTTCCTTGATGACGTCGTCGCCGTTCTTTTCGCGACGCTTCTTGAGCACGAGGTCGACGATCGGGCTGCTGCCGAATACGAGCATCACGAGGATGGCGAGTGCGATTGCCGGTACGAGGGACATGGCTTAATCCTCGCCTATGCGTTTTGCGGTCGGCAGCTTTTTCTGGAGGATGCCGTTCCAGAGGGACTTTTGCCATGTCATGAGGTGGGCCTCGTTGTAGCGGACCTCCCAGGGCATGTCGCCGGGGGCGGCAAGCCAGATGAGCTGTCCCTTGTTGGCCAGGAGCGACGGATCAAGATGTAGCCTTTCCGCTTCTTCGTCGCGCCAGAACTTGAGGGCGGCGAGGAGCTCCGAGTGCGGGATTACCGGCGGGGGCGGGGCCTTGGGCTTGCGCTCGGGCCATTCGCTTTCGGGAGTGGAAACCGCCTGCGTGAGCATGTCCAGGAAGGATTTCAGCCTCTCGTCCTTGAAGTTGCGCGGCAGCTTGGGCAGGTACTCGACCTTGACTTCGGGGAAGTGGGCCTGGACGGAGCGGACGATGGCGAGCATCAGTTCGGCGGGCATCACCTTGTAGGGCGGGCGGTCCATGGCCTCGGCCTGCTTCTCGCGCCAGTCCCAGAGAAACTTGAGGACGTTGAGTCCGCAGGGCGTGAAGATGTTGGAGCCGGAAATGCGCCAGGGGTCGCTTGCCTTTTCGCCCGGAATCTTGGCATGCTCAATGAGGGCGTGGCACTGTTCCATGAGCCAGTCGTACCTTCCGGCGGCGATGAGCTTTTCGGAAAGGATGGCGCAGAGCTCGTGCAGGTAGAACGTGTCGTGGATGGCGTATTCGCACATCTCGAGGGGGAGCGGGCGGATGGTCCAGTCGGCACGTTGGTTTTCCTTTTTCAGTTCGTCGCCAAAATATTTGCGGACGAGGTCGGCGAGCCCGAGGTGCTCTTCGCCCAGGAACTTGGCGGCGAGCATGGTGTCAAAAATGCACTTGGGGGAGAATCCGTAGGCTTGCCACAGGAGTCTCAGGTCGTAGTCTGCACCGTGGAAGATGACCGTCTGCATGGCGGTCGCCTTGAAGAGCGGGGCGAGATCCAGGCCGCAGAGCGGGTCCACGATGTAGTGGTGCTCGCCGATGGTAATCTGGATAAGGCATAGCCTCGCGATGTAATGGTGCATGGAGTCGGCTTCGGTATCGACCGCCGCCATGTCGTACTGTTCGAGATCCGCCAGCAGGCTTGCCAGGGATTCTGCGTTGTCGACCAGAATGTATTTTTCGTTCTGCATCATTTTGCAGAAAATGTAATTAATTATGTTAAGTGAAAGGTGAGGGCTGCGTTAATTGTCGGGCAAATACACATTTTGCTATATTTGCGCCCATGAAGAAAATTTCCCTTACGGGCATCAAGCCCACCGGCACGCCGCATTTAGGCAACTACCTGGGCGCCATCCGCCCGGCACTTGAACTTTCGAAGACCTATGACACGGTCTACTTTATCGCCGACTACCACGCGCTTACTACCGTGCAGAACGGAGCCGAGATGCGTGCGAACATCTACAAGATTGCGGCCACGTGGCTTGCGCTTGGCCTGAACCCCGAAGAGGGCCTGTTCTACAAGCAGAGCGACATTCCCGAGATTTTCGAACTCAGTTGGGCACTCAGTTGCTTTACGCCGAAGGGATTCATGAACCGTGCCCACGCCTACAAGGACAAGGTCGCAAAGAATGAAGCTGCCGGCGAGGACCCGGATGCGAACGTGAACATGGGTCTCTACTGCTACCCGTGCCTGATGGATGCCGACATCCTCATGTTCGGTGCGGACATCGTGCCCGTGGGCAAGGACCAGAAGCAGCACGTGGAATTTGCGCGCGATATCGCCATCAAGTTCAACAAGCATTTCGGCGAAGACGTGTTCACCATCCCGGAACCGGTGTTCCAGGAAACGACGGGTATCATCCCGGGTCTCGACGGCCGCAAGATGAGCAAGTCCTACGACAACGTCATCGACATTTTCCTCGAGAGCAAGGCCTTGAAGAAAAAGATTGGCAAGATTGTCACGAACAGCCAGGGCATCGAGGAACCGAAGGATCCCGATACCTGCAACGTGTTTAAGTTGTACAAACTCTTCGCGACTCCCGAACAGACCGAGGCGCTCGCGGCCCGCTACCGTGCAGGCGGCATGGGCTGGGGCCACGCAAAGCAGGAACTGCAGAACGTGCTCGAAGAACACCTGGGCGCTGCCCGCGAGAAGTACTTCTACCTGCTGAACCATACCGAGGAAATCGACAAGATCCTCGCGTACGGCAAGGAAAAGGCCCGCGTGAAGTCCAAGGCCATGATGGAGAAGGTCCGCTCCCTGCTCGGCACGTACTAGACCGCGAGATTCCATTGTCATTCTTAGACCCGGTTGCATCGGCAGCCGGGTTTTTGTAGATTATGGACAATGCGTGTCTTTATCTTGACATTGCTGTTTGCGCTATCGGCCTTCGCCGCTGAACCTGCGGTGAAGGATTCTGCGGCCGTGGATTCTTCTGCGGTTGCGGATACGTCGGTGGCCCAGGCGGATTCTGCTTCGGCGGACAAGGCCAAGAAGAAAAGCATTCCGCTCCCGCGTCAGTCTGCCTATACGGGTTATGGACTTTTGGTGGGGCTTGCGGCAGGAATCTTCAATCCGACCAAGGAGTGCGACTGCCTCGGCGTGTGGCAGGGCCAGTTTGAATACTTCTATAGCGACTGGATAAGCGCTGGCGGCGACGTGCGATTTTTCGGGGGAGACCTCGATACGGACGTGATGCTTCGCTACCAGAGGTACCGTGTCAATACGCGGTTCCATTTCCCGCAGGGCTTTTGGGATTGGTTCGTAGGCCCGATTGTGGAACTGGAAAATACGGACCTTGAGGAAATCCGCGAGGAATGGCACCAGCGCGATATGGAAGGGTGGATTCCGGGCGCTTCCACGAAGACCGAACAGAAGACGGAAGATTGCGAAAAGATGTTCTCGCTGGACGGTTTTTCCATCGGGGCCGAAGCGGGTGCGGGCGTCTCGTTCCTAGGCTTCCTCGGCGCGACGGGAAGCGTGCTCTATGAATACAATTTCGGTGGTGCTCAGCTGTTGACGCTTGCCCCGGGTGTGGCGTTCGATTTGCAGGAGGTCTGGCCGTGGGCGAAGCAGCGGCTCTCCGCGATGTGGGTCTCTTTTGAAATGGGCTTCCAGCGCTTCTTCAACAGGTCCGTAGATTCCTGGGCCATGGCCGGATATCTGGGTGCCGTAATCGGTTTTTAATTCTATATTTGGTTCGTCTAAAATTTTCTCAAAGGAAAAACAATGGCTAAGAAAGAATCCAAGAAAAAGGTTGTCCTCGCCTATAGCGGTGGACTTGATACTTCCATCATCATCCCCTGGCTCAAGGAAAACTACGATTGCGAAGTGATCGCTTTCGCCGCCGACCTCGGTCAGAACGACTTCCCGGATGCCAAGGCCCTCGAACAGAAGGCTCTCGCCACGGGAGCCAGCAAGTGCTACGTTCTCGACCTCAAGAAGGAATTCCTCGAAGACTACGTTTGGCCGACCGTCCGTGCCGGTGCAAAGTACGAAAGCACTTACCTCCTGGGTACGTCCTTCGCCCGTCCGCTCATCGCGAAGTACCAGGTGAAGATTGCCGAGAAGGAAGGCGCATACGCTGTTTCTCACGGCGCTACCGGTAAGGGTAACGACCAGGTCCGTTTCGAACTGACCTACGCCGCCCTCAATCCGAAGCTCGAAATCATCGCCCCGTGGAAGGACCCGAAGTGGCACTTCCATAGCCGCGAAGACGCTATCGACTACGCTGCCGCTCACAAGATTCCGCTCAACGGCATCAGCAAGAAGAAGATCTATTCCGAAGACGGCAACCTGTGGCACCTCTCTCACGAAGGTGGCATCCTCGAGTTCCCGGACAAGGAACACAAGTACGACATGCTCAAGCACACCGCCACGTACGAGAAGGCCCCGAACAAGGCCGACCACGTGACCATCGGTTTCGAGAAGGGCAATCCGGTCTCCATCAACGGCAAGAAGATGGGCGCTGTCGAACTCCTCGAATTCCTGAACAAGATCGGCGGCAAGAACGCCTGCGGTCTCCTCGACATCGTCGAAAACCGCCTCGTCGGCCTCAAGAGCCGCGGCGTTTACGAAACTCCGGGTGGCACGCTCCTGTACAAGGCTCACGAATGCCTGCAGCAGCTCGTGCTCGACAAGGAAACTTTGTTCGAAGCCCAGAAGATGTCCATGACGTACGCGAACCTCGTGTACAATGGCCAGTGGTTCACTCCGCTCCGCCAGGCTATGGATGCCTTCTTCGCCGAAGTCAACTCTGTTGTGACCGGTGAAGTGACGCTCAAGCTCTACAAGGGCAACATCATCCCGGCCGGCATCAAGAGCCCCTACAGCCTCTACGATATGGGCCTCGGCGGATTCACCGACGTGGATATGTACGACCAGAAGGATGCAACGGGCTTCATCCGCTGCTTCGGCCTCCCGCTCAAGACGCGCGCCCTGTTGCTCGGCAACAAGACCAACGTCGACTTCGGCAAGCCGGTTGTGCTCCCGAAGAAGTAGTCGCTAAAGACATTCGTCAAAAAATCCCTCGGTCCAAAACCGGGGGATTTTTGCATTATCAAATAGGCTGTTAGAATTCGGCGAGGTATCCTGCACGCCAGAGGATTGTGGGCTCGTCGTGTTTCATGAAGTAGTGGATGGGGTAGCCGACCTGCGTGAAAAACCCGAAAATATGGACGCGCACTTCTGCGGAAACATCCAGGCTTTCCTTGTAGTTGTAGGGGTAGAGGTATGTAGCCTTGTTTGCCCTGTTTAGTGCCTGGTGCATCTTGTTGGGGGCTTCGGCGAATTCGTAGCCGCCGCCTACGCCCAAGCTCACCCTGAACGGGAGTTCGTAGAAGAATGTCCAGCCGAGTCCGCCTCGCAGTCCGCACCAGAATTCGTTTTCTCCCTGGTGGACGCCGAACCCTCCCATGTGCGCGGTTAGCGCCTTGTAGCTGACTGCCGCCTCGACCATGACCGGGGTCGGTTGCCCTGCCGAGACGCCTGCTTCGAACCTCCAGGGGGAGGCCGGAGCGGCATGCGTCAGCATGCACAGGAGAAAGGCTAGTGTCGCAGTTGTGCGGGTCATGTGAGTAATAATAGAAAACGCAGGCCCCTTTTTGCCAAAAAAGTGCTATCTTTAAAACGTACATCCGGCCCTGAGGGTTACGCCCGGGCCAAAACGAGGAAAACAACATGAAAATGAAATCGCTTCTTTTGGCTTGCGCCACAGCATGCGCCATTGCCACTCCCGCCATGGCGGAAGGCGGCATGTTCGAAGGCGTTCTTGACACGAACTGGACTGCCGACGTGGTTGCCGCTGTCAAGTGGAACTACTACAACTTCAGCAACTGGCAGCAGGACGGAACGTCCAACTACACCTGGCTCGTGACCTACGATGCCGATGTGACGGGCAAGTGGAAGGTGGTCAACTGGCGTAACCTTGTTAACCTTGCCGTGGGCAAGACCTGGACCGATGGCCTTGGCCAGCGCAAGAGCGCCGACAAGATTTTCTGGGAATCCATGGTCGACTTCAACATCACCGAGATGTTCAAGATTTACGTGGGCAACCGCTTCGAGACGCAGTTCCTTGCCGGCTATACTTACAGCACGGATGATGAGGGAAATGAAGTGAAGAAGGCCGTTTCCAGCTTCATGGACCCGGCCTACGAAACGCAGGTCGCCGGTGTCGCCTTTATCCCGAACGACATGTTCAGCCAGCGTCTCGGCTTTGCTAACCGCATGACGATTTCCGACGGTTACGGCTTTGCGGATGACAAGGAGACGACGGACAAGGTCGAGACGTTCAAGGACGAACCGGGCCTTGAATCTATCACGGAATTCAAGTATTCCTTCTCTTCCATCGCAAGCTTCAAGAGCCGCCTGTGGGCATTCGTGAACTTCAAGGGTGTCGATGAAATCGACGGCAAGTGGGAAAACCTCCTCGCCGTGACGCTTGTGCCTTACATCGAGTTCCAGGTGGGCTTCGATATGGCCTACGACAAGGATCTCTCCCTCGACGCCCAGTACAAGACGATGGTGCTCTTCGGCCTTACCTGGCGCTGGTTCTAGCCTGTCCTGAAAGGAAAAAATTTAAGGGTTCCCGTGTGGGAACCCTTCTTTTATGCGGACAAAGACAATTAGTTTGTTAGTAAGTCGTCCATCCAGGCATCGCGCTGTTTCCGGAGCGTTTCGAGCGACTTGTCGTCGGCGCCGCTTTCGTCGCGCAGGGCGATGAGTTTCTTGTAGCCTTCGATGAGCGAGGTAGCCTTCGCGTAGTCCGGCTCGAGTTTTACAAGCGCCTCCAGGATGGCTTCGTCGGAATAGAGGCGCGAGATGCCCTCGAGCGTGCGGTCGACGTAGGTCTTGCTGTCGCCCTCGGCTTTCGCCTGTTCGGCTTCGGCAAACTCCAGCGGGCGGATCTTGTCGACCCAGACCGTTTCTTCGGCATAGAGCTCGTTGTCCTCGGCGATGGCGTTCTTTTTGCGGAGCAGTTGCAGCTGGCGTTCCATGAAGGGGCGGTAGCTCTCGGTGTCGGCCTCGATGCCCTGTTCCTTCAGGAAGGCGTCTAGGTTTTCAAGCGTTGTCCGTGTGGGGTTGTTCAGCAGGCATTCCTTGAGCACGGCGAGCTTGTCCTTCGGAATCATGTTCTTGAAGGACTCCGATTCCAGGCTGTTGGCCTTGATGCGCAGGTAGAACACCCTCATGAGGATGAGCGCGATGGCGATGGCAAAAACGATGGACCAGTTCATGCCCCAAATATAGAACAGGAATGGGGAAATCTGGCGAAAAAGGGCTATTGGACCCCGGTAGGAGGTCTAAACTCCATGTTTTGGGTCACGAAAAACCGCAAAAAGCCTTTTTTGTGGTGACTTTCAAAAAAAAAAAGAAATAAAACGTCGATTTTGGTTTATATTTAGTATGTATATACGAATACGACCTATGTAGAGTAGGTGGAGATTGGATTATATGAAAACAAAATTGTTTGCAGGACTCTCCGTCGCTTTTGTCGGGGTGTTGGGTTTGACTCCGGTTCATGCCGATGTCGCTGGCGCGGCTAACTTGGATATTGTTGTCCGTGACTTTCCCGTGACTCACCCGGACTTCGAGAACTTTTCTGAAGAGTATATCAGTACGGGCGACCAGAACTATTGTGGCGGCAAGTGCGGCGATAAGATTCTTGCCAAGGGTATTCCCGGTTACGACGCGGCGTGGTATGGGCTTGGCCCCATCTACCATCAGACCTGCGGTAACGGTCGTTCCCTGACCGGTGCATGGATTGGCCAGGATGGCAAGCCGAATAAGCTGAACCCGTATCTGCCTACGTATTTGCAGGCGACGACTACGGCCCAGGAACTCAAGTACGGTGAATGTAGCGACAAGACCGCCAACGGACGTACCCGTCGTGGTTACGAGGCCTATCAGGCGGGGGCTGTTAGCGGCGCGAAGTGCAATGGCAACTTCTGGTCGAACACGGTGTACTACACTCCCGGCATGGTGCAGTCCTATTTGATGTTTACTCCGGATCCGGCGACGGGCGAAATCGACATGCTTGACGGTGTGAGGATCCTGAAGGCTCAGGAGCTGTGTGACAACCAGTTCTTTGACCAGTGGTATGCCGACGGCAACGGTTACAGCAAGCGTTCCAATACCATCCTTGTGCTCCCCTCTGTCTCTACGGGTGTCTATTCCATCGACTACAACTACAGTAACGGTGGTTACTTCCCGCTGGATATTGTCGATACGAACACGCAGATGCGTATTGACCAGGCGACCAAGGCAAACGGCGGATGCTCGACGGACCAGTGCGAACAGTGGGGCCCGCAGACGCTTTCCATCTTCTGCCCGCCGTACGACTACCAGTATGCGGGTGACCAGAAGGACATGCTGGGATCTAACACCAACGCCCTCTGTAACGCATGGTTGGCAAATGGCGGCCCCAGGACTCCGACTGCCGCCTTCGCAGCAGCCTCGGGTGCAGGAACGCTTGGCGCTCAGCACCTGCGTAACTACGGCTTTACCATGATGGGCTATGCCAAGTTCAAGTACAATTCCAAGAACCAGGTTCCCAATCACGAAATTTTCGAGTTCACGGGTGACGACGATATGTGGATCTTCGTGGACGGCGTGCTTGCGGTGGACCTCGGCGGTACTCACCTTGCCGCACCGGGCCGCGTGGATATCGAAGTGCTCGCGCAGAACGGACACGGATGCGTGACCGACCCTGCTCTTGCCGTCCTCGGTGCTCCTCCTCTGTCGAATAAGACCGCTACGGGCCAGAACTGCCAGCCGAAGGGCGATGGCTCGGTTCATTGGGCCGACAACACCTGGCACCATCTGCACTTCTTCTATGCTGACCGTCAGTCCGATGGCTCCAACATGTACATGAAGACCTCCCTTGCGGAACTCGCTCCGACCAAGTACGGTCAGCCGACGATTAACGATGCTGCCGTTACCGTCACCGACGGTGAGGCAACGACGAGCCTTATTTTGAATACGCCGCTTTCGCAGGAAACCATCGATATGATGATTATGGGTGGTACCGGTGCTATTCCTATTCCCACGGTTGTGGTGCAGCATTGCACCAACTATGACGTCAATGCGGGTGCTTGTGCCTCTTACGATACGCTCGGCATGTACGTGACCAGTGTTTCCTTCGTCATGGACAAGGGCGCCGAGGGCGTGGTCTACGATATTCAGGGCAAGGTCTTTAACAAGAACATGGAGGAGACGACACTCCAGGCGGGTGACATGATTGCGTTCAACTATCCGAATACCGACCAGTTGAGCGAAGCGCACAATTTCTGGACCCAGCAGATGGCGGAAGGTACGACGGCGCTTTATGGTCAGCCGAAGTTTATCTCTTCCCAGGCGGGCAAGACGGTGGAAACGTATCCGTCGGAATGGGCTTCGACGAAGTTGATTGTGAACCCGACTACGGTTATCGACATGAAGGACACTACGCTTGTGCGTCCGGAGTTCTACGTGGATGAACTGACGGCCAAGGCCGACGCCAACGATAACGGGCTGCTCGACAAGAATTCTACGGCCGAACTGCTTATTTCTCCGCTTCCGGCAGAATTTGTCGACGGCGGCGACCAGAACGGCTGGCTCGAAGACAACTGGAATGCTATCACGGGCGCTCCGGTGGGTGCCGATGGTCATGCCGGGGCTCCGCTGATGGGAACTGGAGTCAAGATTATCAATGACAATGGTATCCTGGGCGATAACGGTACTCCGGCGATGGGTCGCTGCTATGCCGATGCTGCCGGTACCGAAAGCTGCTCCAGCATCTCGTTCCGTACATCTCAGCCGTTCCAGGTGAACGTGCGCGTGTTTGACCACCTCGGCCACTTCATCAGCCAGTACACGGAAGGCATTACTGACCCTGCGGAATTCCGCCGGATTGTTACCGATCCGACAGTGAATGCTACCTTGAGCAGTAACGTCTGCTTCCCGGAAAAGGGTGAGCCTGTGCCGACGAGTGGTGTTGCCGAAATGATGGTGACTATCAAGATGTACCCGATCTCGCAGCAGGGTCGTAAGCTCGGCACGGGTCCCTACATCTACCAGGTGTCCATCATTAAGGAACACTATCAGTATTGCGCCTACATGGGTGGCCGTGCCACGCAGTTCGTGGATGCCCCGTACCAGCGCGCCTCCTACACGACGACTCGTGGCTACCTCCGCCGCGGAAAGTAGTACGGAAGGACAAGCTTGAAAAGGACCCGGCTCTTGCCGGGTTCTTTTGTATATGTTGGCTGCGGGCATGTCGTACACGCTCACACAATCACTTCGTTCCAGTGTTCGCTTAGTACGACATGCTTCTCCGCCCCAAATAGGGGAGGGATTTGATAGATGCAATATTTTGATTCTTTATTCGCTATACGCGCAAGCGTATGCGCGAGGCAAGCTGTGCTTGCTGAAGTTTATCTTGTCAGCACCGAAGGTGCCCACGAAAATAACCCGCTAATCTGAATGGCTCAGCCTGGATGGAGCGGGTTATTGAGTGTAGGGAGGGTTTTAGGGAGGGCGGAGCCCGCCCTAGTTTTGTTTTTCCCCGAGGAGGGCGAAGGGCTCGGCGCCGGTGATACGGACCTGTAGCGATGTGCCCGCGGGGATGTCGCCGGCGAGGGCTACCGGGCGGTAGGCCTCGTTCCGCGCGATGGAGGTGCCACTCCGGTGGCCCGCCTTTTCGGCGGTGACGCGGCACTCGCGGCCGATCCACGCAGCATTGTTCTGTTGCGCGATTTCCTGGAAGGCCGCGGCAAGTACGGCGGAACGCTTGTGCTTGACACTGTCGGGCACGCGCAGTGCCGCGTCGGCCTCCATCCGCGCGGCGGCCGTTCCCGGCCGGGCGACAAACCGCGTGATGTTTGCGACTGTCGGGCGGGTGTCGCGGAGCAGCTGGAGCGTAGCCTCGAAGTCTTGTTCCGATTCGCCGGGGAATCCGACGATGAGGTCGGTGCTGAGGGTCGCGAGCGGGAATCGCGTGTTGAATTCTTCGGCAAGGCGGCGGAAGTCGCTTGCGGTGTGCCTGCGGTTCATCGCCCTGAGCACATTGTCGCTTCCGCTCTGCACGGGAATGTGGATGAACTTGTAGAGGCGCTCGTCCTGGAAACATTCGAACAGCGATTCCGCGTATTGCATCATGTGGCGCGGGTTTCCCATGCCAAGACGCATCCGGTAATCGCCCGGTACGTGTGCGAGGATGCCTTGCGTGAGGGCGGCGAGGTCGGTGCCGATGTCGAACCCGTAGCAGGCGCAGTCCTGGCCGGTAAGCTGGATTTCGGTGCAGCCGTCGTCTACGAACCGTTTGACTTGTTCGACGATTCCCTCGGGGGCGTAGCTCCTGAGGCGTCCCTTCACGAGGTGCGTGCTGCAGAAGGCGCAGGCGTCGAGGCAGCCTTCCTCTATATTCACGATACCTATATAGGGCGATTCGCGGAGGGTGCCGGGCACAGATTTTATCGGTTGCATGTCGGCTTTTTGCTGGGCGGCAATCTCCGCCAGACTAGTGAATGCGACTTTATCCGTAATCTTCCGGACTTCTTCGCAGAAATCCTTCGGTGCGCAACCCGTAATATGGATCGGCACCTCCGGGAATGATTCCAGTGCCTTGCGCAACAGCTTCATTGCGCCCGCGTTCCCCTTCACGGTACAGACGTTCAGGTAGATGGCATCCGGTGCATTTCCGGGTGAATTCTCAGGGAGTTCGAATGTGATTTGCGCGTTCTCGCGTGCGGTAAGAATGCGGGCAATCCGTTCCCCGTCCCCGAAATTGGCGGCACACCCCTGGCTGATGACCGCGAAGACAGGCTTGCCTGCGTTCATCGTTCGAACCGCTCCAGCGTGATTCCGGGGTAGTAGTGCGTGAGGATGGTCGCGAAGTCCTGCCCTGCGGCGCTCCGGGCGCGTACACCCATCTGGCACATGCCGACTCCGTGTCCGAATCCCTTGCCGGTCACGATCCATTCGCCCTTCTTGTGTTCTATCCTGAAGAACGAAGAAGGCAGGATTGTACCGTTTTTCTTGAATAGCCAGCGGACCTTGTCGCCCCTGACTTCGAACTTGCCCTTGTCCGTGTCGACGGCGAGCGTGAGGATTCTTCCGCTCGGGAGTGTATCCTTGATGGCGATATCCTTGATTTTCTTGAAGTCCGGAACTTTCGCCTTGGCTTCTTTCGCGTTTTTTTTCGCGAGCGTTTCCATTTCCTTGTCGCCGAACTTGCGTTCCCACTTGCTGTAGCTCGATTCGCTGCACCAGGGCGTTCCGTCGGGGCGCAGGTCGGGACTGCTTTTCAGGTAGGGTAGATCGGGGCGTTCCCAGGTGGCGAGCGTCTCGGTTTCGCCGCCGCAGGTGGAATGGTAGTAGGCGATGATGAATTCGCCGTTGTAGGTCATCACGATTCCGGCGGTCGCCTTCACGGCGCTGTCGGTGAGCGGGGTTGCGCTTTGTAGGCCCTTGTACACCTGGTCCTTGGTGTCGGCGTACACGTCGAAGCCCATGGATTCGCGGCTGCCGAAATGCTTGTAGGCGTAGGTGCGCGCGGCGATGGCCTGCGATTCGAGGGCGCTGAACCTGCTGCTGTCGAGTTTGCCGATTTCGTAGGGTACGACACCGCGCAGGTAGTCCTCAACATCGACCACGTTTACTGCGTTTATCAAACCCTTGCTTGCGCTCACGTAGAAGTGCCCGGGATAGCACGCGGTGGAAAGTTCCTTTGTCGTCGGCGCGATGGAAATGCATTTCCCTTCGCCGTAGATTTCCTTGCTGTCGAGCGTTGCGGAGTTTTCCTTGCCCTGGAACTTCACCTTGTTGCCCGCTGGAGTTATGTGTATGGTCTCGCCTTCGAGCTTCAGGTAGAGTTCCTTGACGCCGACATAGACGCCCACTTGCAGGGGACGGTTCAGGTCTTCGGGAATCTTTTTCGCGACGATGCCTGCAGGCTGCGAACCCGCCTTGTGTGGGTCACCTACGCTCGTCGCTTCGATCGGGGAAAAGTCTACGGGGCCATCGTAGTCGCTTTCTTCGGTGGCGGCTTGCGGCGCGGGTGCCGCTTGCGGTGCGCTTTTTGCCTGGGGCAGTTCCGGCAAGTCGAAGTCGTCGGCGAAAGCTACCGCCGAGAATACGAGTGCATACAGCCAGAATTTAGGGCGACCGCAGAGCACACACTCACTTCTTTTTCAGCTTCGCCTGCGTTTCTTTGGCCATCTTGCGGAGCTTGGACTGGTTCAGCGTGCGGTCGGCCGTAGAAATCTTGTCGACGAACAGGTCGCCGTTCAGGTGATCCGTCTCGTGCTGGATGCAGCGGGCGAAAAGGCCTTCGCAGTTATGGATTTCCTGCGGTTCGCCGTTGATGTCGAAAAAGCGGACGCACACCTTGTCGGGGCGAACCACGTTGCAGAAGATGTCCGGCAGCGAGAGGCAGCCTTCGTCGTAGTCGGCGGGCTTGGCGTCCTCTTCGGGTTCCCATTCCGGGTTGAACATGATATAGGGACGCGGGTCCTCCTCGCCGGGGATGGCCGTGTCGATGACGACCAGGCGGATGTTCTTGCCGATCTGCGGCGCGGCGAGCCCGCAGCCTGGAGCGTCGTACATGGTTTCGAGCATGTCCTGGGCCAGCTGGCGCAGTTCCGGGGTAATCTCGGTGATCGGTTCGCACTTTTTGCGGAGGACCGGGTCGCCGTAAATGCGGATGGGGAGGAGGGCCATGGCTTTATTCCTTGTCGCGGATTACTTCTTTTCGTCCTTCTTTTCTTCGGCGGGCTTCGCTTCGGCGTTCAGCACGCGGAGGATGGCGCCCTTCTCGAATTCGATGAGGGTCGTGGAAGAAGTACGGACGGTCACGTAGCCGGTCGTGTCCTCGATGTTGGTGACGGTGCCGATGATGCCGGCAGTGGTCATGACCTTGTCACCCTTCTTGAGGGCCTTGCGCATTTCTTCCATCTGCTTCATTTCCTTGTTCTTCGGACGGATGAAGAAGAGCCACATCACCACGAAGAGGAGAATGATGGGGAGGAAGCCCATGATGCCACCGCCCTGCGGCTGTGCGGGGGCTGCTTCCTGGGCGAATGCGGCGATGGAGGAAAGGGTCACGAGGAGTGCGGAAAGTTTCATGGTAAGCCTTGTTTTAAGGTGATTGTTTGTTTCGCGCGGAAATATAGAAAATTCCGCTAGACCAGGTTCTTGTCGAGGAGCGGGAAGATGCGGTTGAGCTCGAGCAGGTCGAGGATGCGGTCGAAGTCGCCGGAGATGCTCTCGATGGATTCGAGTGTGGAGCCTTCGTCGAATGCGGGCGTGGACTGGAGGATGCCGCCTTGCAGGAGCGGGGCGAGCGTGCGCAGGGTAAGTGCGCTCCCGAACATGGTCTTTTTGGCCTGCTGCTTGAGGAGTTCCGTGGCGACGGTGGCGTGGGCGTTCTTGAGCGGGATGCCGTTCTCGCGCACTGCCTTTACGAATGCGGTGAGTACGAGCTGGTCGGTGATGGAAAGGATGTCTGGCGAGACCTGCTTGTTGATGGCGCGGTGGCGGATCGCCTCGTACAGCATCGGGACTATCTGGAGGCTAGAAACCCTTACCGTTTCGCCTTCGACTTTCAAAAGTCCGATGCCTTCGAGAATCTGTAATAGTTTATCTGTATCGGAAGCGTCCGTGTTGTTGAGGATGAGCATCTTCTTGCGGATGGCCGCGACGGCGATGTTGTCGGAACCCGTGGCGGAAAGGTGCTTGCTGAACAGGAAGAGGAGCGCGGGGAGCGCCTGCACGATCTTGCGCTTCTTCTGGTTCTCCTCGGCGATATGGCAGTGGTTCGCGATGAAGGAGAGCGTGGACTTGAACCAGGCGGGCTTGAGTTCGAGTTCGCGCTGGAGTGCCGATTGCTCGATGAAGATGACCTCGCTGTTCTCGGCGGCGCGGACCGTGTATTCGCGGGGTGTGCTTTCGAGGAGGCTGAATTCGCCGATGAGCGAGCCGGGGCCGAAGTTCTGCCAGTGCCTCTGCCGCAACTGCTTCGACATGCCGACGAGCATGCCCGACTTGACGATGACGAGGCTTGTCGCCTTGTCGCCTTCGAGGAACAGGTATTCGCCTTCCTTCACGAGCATCAGACGGCCCCCCGGAGGTTGGAATCGTAGCGCAGCGCCGTGAGGTAGTACTCGATTTTCTTGAGGTCGATATGGAACTTGTTGGAGAGCCCTTCCTTGAAGCAGCCCAGGTCCTGGAGCGTAATCCACTGCGCCACGTCGATGGGCAGTTCGCGTTCGTTCAGGAGGGAAATCCATTCGGGTGCTTCCATCTCGACCGTCTCATCGAGCGTGGTGAGGTGCACGAGGATGCGCTTTTGCGGGAGGCTCAGGCGCAGCGGTTCCCACGCGATGCCTTCGTCCTGCGCGAACAGGTAGTCTGAGTAGATCTGCATGAGGGTCGCGTTGTGGACCTGCAGGTAGAGCGAATCCCCGTCTTTCGAGATGCCGATGAAGTTGCGGCGTGCGAGCGCCTTGATGTCGCCTTTGATGGTCGCCGCCGGGATGCGCGTGAGCCAGTTGAATTCGCGGATGAGGTCCTCGAAGCCGTACTTGTGGCCCGATTCGAGGTGGGCGCAGTATTCGGCGAGGCTCATCAGCGTGTTCTCGACCGGGGTCGAATGTGCGGAGGCCTTCAGCTGCCGCGTCTTGACGGCAAGGTTCTTGAGGAGGGCGAGCAGCCAGACGGGGATGTTCTTGAGCTCGGATTCGAGGCTTTCCTCGGAGAGGATGGTGACGGAGGAATCCTGTGCGGCCTCGATGGTGTATCGCAGCGGTTCGCGTTCGAAGAGGGATGCCACGCCGACGATATCGCCCGGCTGCATGTGGAACTTGATCTCGCGGTTGCCGCCGCGCTTGTCCACGGCGACAAGTTCACCCTCGTCGAGGATGATGAGTTCGCGGTCTCCGGAGTCCGGAGAATATACAACAAAACCCGCCTTCACGCAGGAATGCGTGGGCGGGATAACTTGCTGTCGGGAATTCCCGTTCATCGGGAAAACACCCCTTGAAGCCTGATTAGGCCTCGCGTTCTTCGATACGGGCAGCCTTGCCGCGGAGTGCGCGCATGTAGTAGATGCGGGACTGGCGGACCTTGCCGGCGCGGTCGAGGACGATGGAGTCGATACGCGGGCTGTTGACCGGGAAGATACGTTCGACGGCCACGGAGCCGGACATCTTGCGGACCGTGAGGGTCTTGGAAATGCCGGAGTTCTTCTGCTGGATCACGACACCCTTGAACGGCTGGATACGTTCCTTGGTGCCTTCAATGACCTTGACGTTCACGGTAACGGTGTCGCCGGCGCGGAATGCCGGAATATCGGACTTCACGTTTTCGTTGTGGATTGCTTCGATGTTCAGGGACATAATGTGTACCTCTTAATTATTTGTCGCCAAATTTAGCATTTAATTTGATTTTTTCAAGGATGTCGGGGCGTCTTTCTTGCGTTCTTTTCAAGGATTCCTGCCTCCGCCACTCCGAAATGTTCTTGTGATGGCCCGAAAGGAGCACTTCGGGCACCTTTTTTCCCTCGAATTCCTCCGGGCGGGTGTAGACCGGCCATCCCAGTACGCCCTGGGCGAACGAGTCGGTGTCGCCGCTCTCGCGGTTCCCGAGGGCGCCGTCGATAAGCCTCACGACTGCATCGGTCACCAGCATTGCGGGCAGTTCGCCGCCGCTGACCACGAAATCGCCTATGGATATCTCCATGTCGACCTCGGTCTGGCGGATGCGGTCGTCGATGCCCTTGTAGTGCCCGCACACGAGCACCAGGTGGGTCTCGTGCGAGAGTTCCTCCGCTATCTTGTGCGTGAAGGGCACGCCGTCTGCTGTGAGGTAGATGACCTTGCCTCCGTCCTGCTTGACCCCCGTGCTGCGGATGGCGGCGGCGAGCGGTTCGGGCCGGAGCACCATGCCCGGTTCGCCCCCGTAGGGCACGTCGTCCACCTGGCCGTAGTCGTTTATCGCGAAGTCGCGGAGGTAGACCGTGTTGAATTCGAGCAGGCCCTTCGCCTGTGCGCGGCCCATGATGGATTGCTTCATGGGGGCGAACATCTCGGGGAATATGGTGACGCAGTCGATGACCATCGCGCTAGTCCTCCGCCTTCGCCTCGGAACTGTGATCCTCGGGGCAGAGCGCCTTCAGGTAGGTCGCATCGCACACGATGAACTCTCCGTCCTCGTCGATATCGAGCACGCAGTCGTCTATCCACGGGGCGAGGATGGACTTGCTGCTGTATTCGGACTGGAATGCCTCGTCGAACCTGATGTGGAACGCGTTCACCGTCGGGAGTTCCTGGACCTCGAGCACTTCGCCTATGTCGGTACCGTCTTCCGTATGGACGCGGAAGCCTTCCAGGTCGTCGATGTAGTACTCGCCTTCGGGGGCGGGGAGTCTCTCGGACTCGGGAATCATCACGTCGCCGTTCACGAAGTGCGTAAGCGATTCGGGCGTATCGTAGCCTTCGAACTTCAAAAGCCAGATGTCATTCGCCTGCTTGGAATCCTCGATCTTTAAGTCCAGTTCCTCGCCGTTCGTCTTCTTCAGGCGCACGTCCTTGAGGCTCTTGTGACGCGTAATGTCGTGGGTGAGGGGCATCGCCTTGATGTACCCCTTCACGCCATGCGTGCGCATGAGCTGACAGACGGTGATGTATTCCTGGGTGTCGGACATGGGTTCTGGAGTCTTGGGTTCTTGGTGTTCGAGGGATAAAAAAAGTCCCGTGCGCGGGGCACAGGACTCTTTAGCAAAGCTTGATTATGCTTCGGCCGGAGCTTCGGCGGCGGGAGCGGCCTCGGCAGCTTCCTTGGCGGCAGCGGCTTCAGCAGCGGCGGCTTCCTTGGCGGCCTTCTCGGCTTCGATCTTGGCGAGGGCCTTCGGACCGAGCTTGGCGACCTTCTTCTTTTCCGGACGCGGAGTGGCGGTCTTGCCTTCGATGGAACGGCCGGCCTTGATTTCGTGGAACAGGTCGAGGATGCCGACCTGCTTCAGGAGGTTGCGGACGGTGTCGGACGGCTGGGCGCCGACGGAGAGCCACTTGAGGACCTTTTCCTGGTCGAAGCGGATTTCGGCCTTCTTGAGGTTCGGGTTGTAGAAGCCGACCTGTTCGATAAAGCTATCGTCGCGAGCCTTGCGGTTGTCGATGACGACGGCGCGGTAGATGGGGTTGTGACGCTTGCCGAAGCGGGCGAGACGGATAACAGTTGCCATTTTAACCTCTTTTTGGGGTTCCCGGAGACCGGGGTTGTTGTTTTTGCCGGGGCAATATAGAAATAAAGCCTTTGTGTGTAAAGGACGGAATTGTAAAATTTTCCGTCCTTTACATGTAAATTAATGTGCGAAATTGTAAAAATTGGCGAAATTTCTTCAAAATCGCCAAATTTTGGACTTTTGTTGATCCCTGCTCGGGGGCTAGTTCTCGCCCTTGAGGATGGCCCGGAGCTCGTTTGCGGCCTTCTCGAGGTCGTCGTTCACTATAGTATATTCGTATTTTCCCTGGGTTTTTGCGAATTCCATCTCCTTTTTCGCGTTGTGGAGACGGGTCTGGATGACCTCTTCGCTGTCGGTGCCGCGGCCGCGGAGCCTGCGTTCGAGTTCTTCCTCGCTCGGCGGCAATATGAGGATGCCGGTCGCCTCGGGGTAGACCTTGTCGAAGTTCACCTTGCCGAACACGTCGATGTCGAACAGGACGCGCTTGCCCTGCCTGAGCATGTCCTCGACGAAGAACTTGGGCGTGCCGTAGTAGTTGCCGTGCACCAGGTTGTATTCCACCAGCGCATCGTCCTTGATCATCTGTTCGAACTCTTCCTTTGTCTTGAAGAAGTAGTGCACGCCGTCGACTTCGCCCTCGCGGGGCTTGCGGGTGGTGGCCGAGATGGAATAGACGATATCCGGGAATTCCCCGATGACCTTGTCCTTGAGGGTGGTCTTGCCTGCGCCGCTTGCGGCGCTCATCACGAATAGCTTGTTCTTCATGATGTAAAATTTAGTAAAAATACCGGAATGTGATTTTTTATAAATATATGGGGGCCTTGTATGTGATTTAACGCAAGGGAAGCGCTAGGTTGTTAAAAGTACCGTTTGAGCGTTACTATATTTAAGCGTGTTTGGAGTGAAGGATTAGGAGATTAGATGAAATCTTATAGTTCCCTTGTCTTATGGACATGCGCTTGCCTTGCGGGTGTAGCATTTGCTGACCCGACCGTTTCCATCTTTGTGAAGGATGCGTCCGAGTTCCAGGCGATACAGGCCGACTTGCAACAGTTGAAGGCGGGTATCGGTAGCGACAACCCCGAGGTGGATTCCTTGATTAGCCGAGCGAACCGCATCGCGAAGATGAATGACCGGTGCAGCATGGTTTCTATCAACGACGTGCTCGACTAGGAGTGCGGACATTTCTATGCGGTGGAACTCCCCGAATTCGAATCCCGCTATATGGAAGTGACCGGCGAACTGCGCCTGGGCGTGGTGACCATGGCGAACGACCTGGAACAGCGCACGCAGCAGATTGACGCCTGTACCGATGCCTTCTCGAGAATTATCGCCTCCAAGGAGAACCTCCTGAAAATCGAGGGCGGCGTGGACCTGGAACCGCTCTCGCATGCGGGCGCCTTCGATGCGTCCTACAACTTCAGGCTGCGCTACGACGAACGCCGCATGGACCAGCAGAAGCATTTTGCGGAACTTTGGCTTTCAAAATGTGGCGACATCGTGCTGCGCAAGTCGGGTGACGAGTTCGCCCCGCTGTTCGTGCAGGCGCTCGACCACATGAACGACTCGCTTTTGAACACGAAGACGAACCTGAAGGTGGTTCTCGATTCGTCGGACCTCTCGCTCTACCTGGACCTGAACAGGCCGGTGGCGGGTGCGTACTACCTGAGCGGTGCCGAACTTTTCAACGTGAACCAGATTCCCTCCGGAAAGGAAAATGCGCACCTGCTTGTGAACATGAAGGACAAGTCCGTGAACTTCCCGAAGGGACGTGACGGCGAAATGGCCACTTACAAGGGCCGCGTGGAATTCGAGAAGGCGAGCGACGACCTGGTGGGCCGCTGGATTTGGGGCCGCGATTCCTCCGCTATCAAGGCGATGCCCAAGATGAACACGAAGACGGTTGCATCCGAGGTGGTGACTGCCTCGGGAACGGTGTCCAATGCCGCTCCGGTAGCGGAAACGGCCCCGCAGGCGGGCGACAAGGTCGATAACGGCATTCCCGAAGCGGAAAAGTCGGGAGACACGCACTGGGTGCTTATCGGTATTTCGGCGGCAACGCTCATTACGGGCACGACGCTTGCCATTGTCTATAACAACAAGGCGAAGACCGAAAGCGAAAAAATGCCTGCCACGCGTGCAGAATTCAACCAACGTCACGATGATATCGGCAAGTACCAGAAAATCCGCACTGCGGGCATCGGTATTGCCATTGTGGGCGGTATCGGGCTTGGCCTGAGTATCGCGTTCTAGGGAGGAAACTATGAAAAAGATTTTTGCGCTCATCCTCGCTTTCCTCTTTGCGGCTTGTAGCAATTACCAGGAAGAGTTCGACAACAACTTCGGGGCGCTGGAATATGCGGACGATGTCCAGGCCCCCAAAAGCTCAGAAGGCGATGGAACCTCTTCCGAGACGACTTCCAACTCCTCCAGCTCCATGGAAAATTCGATCGGAACTTCTTCGTCTGGCCCGACATCGAGTTCGGAAGAATCGTCCAGCAGTTCGGCCGAGTCCTCGTCTTCTTCGATAGCTCCGTTGTCTAGCTATAATCCGCCTGCAGGGAATTACGGCGAACTTGTGTACAAAGGGCAAAAGTATAGGACAGCCACAATCGGCAATCAGGAATGGATGGCTGAAAATATGAATGCCGTAGTGGATGGTAGCGTCTGTTATAACGATTCCAGTAAGTATTGCGATGCGTACGGGCGCCTTTACAAGTGGGAAACGGCAAACAACATTTGTCCCGAAGGTTGGAGTTTGCCAAGTAAAGAAGAATGGGAACAGTTGATTTTATCTGTGGGTGGTGCGAATCAAGCGGGCAAGGCTCTCAAGACGACCTCCGGCTGGAAAAAAAATGGTAATGGAACGGATTCGTATGGCTTTTCGGCTTTGCCTGCTGGCTATTGGAGTAATTATTGGGGTGATGGTGGGGAACGATACTTTGGTTTAGAAGGCGCGGCCCATTTCTGGAGTGCAACTGCAACAGAATCCGGATCTGACTCCGCGTATGGTTTAAAATTGGAGTTTAGTGTCGATTCTGCATGGATGTCCAAATATTCTGTGACTGGAGATCATTACTATGCTCTTTCCGTCCGCTGCATGAAGGATGCGAAACCATTGAGCAGCAGTTCGGTGAAATCGAGTAGTTCTATTGCCTCGAGTAGTAGTTCGGGCAAGGTGTATTGTTTTGGCACATCATACAATCCAGAGACTCAGTTCTGTGACGACAGGCAAATGGCTATTTATGATTACTGTGATGGGCAAATGTGGAATCCTTCGACGCAGTATTGCCATGACAATGAGATTCTCCCGCAAGCCCAGTGTGTTTTGAAGAATGGACAAACTGTTCTTTACGATCCCGATTCGCAGTATTGCGATGAGTCCGAAGGCCGCAAGAACTTATGGAATTGCGGCGGTAAGATGATAAAGCAGGAACAGTACTGCTTTACCACGACCGAAAACCCCAACACATTACAGGTCGAGGAAAAGCCTTTCTGTGACGTGATACGGTATAATCGCTTGACGCATTACTGCTTTTATAATAAGAATGGCGGTGAAATCCGCTTAAGAAGAATCTGCTACAAGAACCCTTCTGCGAAGGATTCGCTCAACATAGACCTTCGTGTCGATTCGCTTGATGCCTATGGTCAGAATGGACAGATGTGCGACACTCACGATTACCAGATTTACAAGACGGTACAAATTGGTCAGCAGGTCTGGATGGCGCAGAACATGAACTATCAAACGGGAAATAGTTGGTGCTATAATGACAAACCTGAAAATTGCGACAAATACGGAAGACTCTATGACTGGAATACGGCGACAGAAGTTTGCCCCGAGGGGTGGCATCTGCCTAAAAAAGAAGCGCTGGATTCCCTCATTGGACATGTTGGAGGAGGGAGTCTTGTTAGTGCGAAGATAAACCTGAAATCAAAAGATGGCTGGAAGGACTCTCAAGACGGTGAGGACAGCTATGGCTTCAATGCAATCCCGGCCGGTTATAGGGATAATGCGGATGGGTTAAGCAAGGACGAAGGTTTTTACGCTGACGCTTGGAGTGCGAGCGTGATAACGGATAATCAAGAGGAATATGCTTGGTTCTTGAGTATAGGTTATCATAATGGGGATACAAAGCTTATGTGGTATGGCGACAAGAAGCTTGGCTTGCCTGTCCGCTGTCAGAAGGATAAGCTTAAGGACTAGAACTGCCTAGACAGAAACTAAAAACGACCCTGTGAGGGGTCGTTTTTTCTGTTAATGTCGCCTGCGACTCTCGGTATTTTTTTTGTGTGGTTTCGTCAACTACTTGTTCTTATCTTCGATATAAAGCGGGCGCTGCTTGACTTCGTCGTAGATGCGGCCGATGTATTCGCCGAGGATTCCTATCGATATGAGCTGTACGCCGGCGAAGAACACGATGGCGGTCATGAGCGATGCCCAGCCGGGAACGGTCGTTGCCGGGGAGAGAATCTTTTCGAGGATGGACCATACGAATACGCCGAACCCGACGATGGTTGCGAATAGTCCCATGTAGAAGCTGACCTTGAGCGGCGCGGAACTGAAGCCGGTGATGCCGTCGAAGGCGAGGTGCAGCATCTTCTTGAACGGGTACTTGGACTTGCCTGCAGTGCGTTCGGCACGGTCATACTTGACGCCAATCTTTTTGAAGCCAACCCAACAGACAAGCCCGCGCAAGAAGCGGCTCCTTTCGGGGAGGTTCTTCAGTTGGTCCACCACGCAGCGGTCCATGAGGCGGAAGTCGCCGGTATCGGGCGGAATCTCGATGCTCGTGAGCTTGCCGATGATGCGGTAGAAGCAGAAGGCGGTAAAGCGCTTGAAGATGGTTTCGCCCTTGCGCTTGTTCCTCTGCGCGTAGACGACCTGGTATCCCTCGCGCCACTTCTCGAGCATCTCGTGGATGAGGCTCGGCGGATCCTGGAGGTCGCCGTCGATAATCACCACCGCATCGCCGGTCGCATGGTCAAGCCCTGCGCTGAAGGCGGCCTGGTGCCCGAAGTTGCGGCTGAAGTTGATAATCCTGTTGTTCGGGTTCCCCGGGAGGAGCCCCTCGACGATTTCGCGCGTCTTGTCCTTGGATCCGTCGTTCACGAAAATGAGCTCGTGCTCGACATCCTTGAGTTCCTCTTCGAGGACGCGGTAGGTCTCGGCAACGATTTCTTCTTCGTTATAGACGGGTATGATTACGGATAAGAGCATGGTGCAATTATAGTAATTAAGGAATCAGGACGGGGTTCACGAAGTCGACATGGCTACAGTCGATGCTGCCCTTGGGAATGGTCTTGAGCGTGAGCTTCTGTACGTTTTCGGTGTTGGCGGAAAGCGTATGGATGATGCCGCTCTGGAAAACGGGACTCGTGGCGAGCACGTTGCCGTCGCCGAGAATCTGGACGGATACGCCTTCGCTGCAGAGGCTCTCGTCGTCGAGCCCGAACGAGGTCCGGAACGCCCTGTACTTGCCTTCGAGCTTGAAGGAAGTCTCGGACGAGGCGTGGGTCGAAAAACCTTCGGCGAAATGCTGGCCGTCGATGATGATGTCGTGGTTCTCGAGGCTCTTCCCCCAGTGGAGGGTGCCCCAGTCCTGGCGGTGCTCGGCGAGCATCGATTGCGGCAGCGGCGTCGCGCCGTTCGCGTTGTTGAAGTAGTATTTGGAAATGTCGGCGAGCTTGACCCTCTTCTGGACATCCATCACGACGATTCGGAACTGGTTGTAGCCCTGCTGCAGTTCGGCCGCGGGAACCCTGATATCCTGCCCGCCCTTGATGTAGGAACCGTTCCCGATGATCTTGCCGTTGAGGGTCGCCGTGTAGTTCCAGTCGTTGCTTGCCTTCGAGGATTCGTTCAGTTCGAAATGCAGCCTGATGCTTGCGGCGCTGTCGGCTTTCGTAGTATCCGTCTCGGCGACGGGGGCGCTCACGACGATGATGTTTGCCGGGTTGTACGTCTTGCGTCCGTTGAACTTTGCAATCTGCACCCAGTAGTTGTTCGTAATCAGGATGTTCTTCACGCCGACGAGGTCCATTTCGCGCTCGAACACGTCGCAGGTGGTGGGGATGCGGTGCTCCACGGCCTTCTTGTGGAAGGTCTGGCTATCCCAGCAGTCGAGACCGCGGATGTAGTAGACTTCGCCCTGGTACTTGTCCACGAGGGATTTCAGCTTGTCGGCCGACATCTCGCGCGCCTTGTCGTAGTGGATGGACGAAATCCCGTAGCCCACGAAGTGCCAGGGCCTGCCGTAGATGAAGAACCTTTCTTTCTTCGGCTGTTCCTTGAGCCAGCCGAGAATTTCGTGTTCTTCGGTGGTCAGGTGGTTCCTGTTGTACATGATATTTTTGTTGAAGTCGTCCTTGTAGTGGGCGGTCCAGGCGGAGAAACCGATGGCGACGACCAGCATTCCCAGGAAGGCGAGCGACTTCGCCTCGCTCTTGCTGATGGATTCGGCGAAGAACTCGATGGCGTGCGCGATAGGGAGTGCGCCGACAAAAGCCATGCTGGGTAACATCACCAGGCTGTAACGCTGATTGATTTGGATGCTGAAGTCGCCCGAGACGTTCTCGAGAATCATGAAACTCTGGATGTGGTAGAGCGCGAGGAACACGAGCGTCCACAGGTAGAACTTGTCGCCTTTCCTTGTGTCGTAGATGGCGCGGAACAGGAGGTAGATGGCGCCGATGGCAAACAGGTAGTTGAAGTAGGTGAGGAAGGGGTTCTCGAGTTCGCCGTTCTCCTTGAGGGGCAGCGTCATCTGGGCCCAGTTGATTTTGAGATCGTCGAGGAAGTGGCCGTGTGCGCTGAATTCGCCACCCTGGAAACCGAATCCCTGGTAGTAGCTGATGGTGAGGAGTGCGGGCACGGAGAAGAGCGAGAGCGTCACGAAGAACGTGGGAGCCTTGAAATCCTGCTTGTCGAGGATCTTGGGAAGTGCGAAGAGGATGAAAGCAAAGAGGCAGAAGGCGGTCTCCTGGCGGGTCTGCGCGAAGAAGGCGAGCGTGAGGGCGAGTAGGGCCCAGTGCTTGACGGTGTTGCGGTCGTAGGCCCACTTGAAGATGAACAGCGAGAGCGCGGAGAGGAAAACGTAGAGCGGTTCTACCGACATGGCGCGGAACTGGAAGAGTATTGTCGGTTGCAGAGCCATGAGGAGCGAGGCGAGGAAGGCAAGCAGCGGCTGCCTGGTCCATGCGACAATCGCGAGGAACATGAGCAGGAACGCGAGCGGCAGCATCAGGAGCTCGGCATTGAAAATCCAGTGGAGGTCGGTGCCGAACAGCGGCATGCCGAGGTAGTAGAGGAAGGCGAGCCCCTTCGTCTTGAAACTGTTGGACTTGGCGACGCACTTTAACCCGTTCTCGGAAAATTCGCCCTGGTTGCAGGTGCCCGATTCGTGGTTGTAGTACATGTTCTGGGCGACGGCCATGAATACGCTTTCGTCGCTCTGCACGCGGTGGCGGGCCTCGATCTGCGTGCCAGCGAAGATGGCTACCGCGACGGCGAAAACCGCGGCCATGATGCAGAACGATTTTTCGGGGAGGATTCCCTTGACCCATTCGCGGAAATCCTTGTTCAGGAGCGCGAAGAGGGTGATTCCCGCTGCGAGCTGCACGAGAAACAGCGGAAGCGGAAGGTAGAGGTCGAGCTGACGGATGGTCTCCTTTTGCCCTACGTTGGGGCCGAGGTAGACAAGGAAGGGAATGAGGAGCGCGATGACTAGGCCGGCGATGCCGGCGGGATGGGCTAAGTTCTTGAGTATCAACAGAATGTATTCTTTGAGTTTCATGTTGGGAATCGAGATTCGGGTTTCTTGGTTGCTTGCAAAATATAACTTTTTATGTTATCGTGCTTTAGGCGGGCGCGGATGCCTTGAGAGAAAGCGTAAAAAAAACTACATTTGGCGCGTAAAAATCAACACCCAAGAGGTTTTACCGTGCAAGACTCCCTAGTTACGAAAGCAGCCGACAACGTCCGAATCCTTTCTGCCGCGATGGTGCAGAAGGCGAAGTCCGGCCATCCGGGTGGTGCCATGGGCGCCGCCGATGCCACGACGCTTTTGTTTGCGGAGTTCCTGCGCTACGATCCGGACGATCCGGAATGGATGGGCCGCGACCGCTTCTTCATGGACCCGGGCCACATGAGCCCGCTCCTGTACTCCGAGCTCGTGCTCACCGGCCGCCTCACGCTCGACGACGTGAAGAACTTCCGCCAACTCGGCAGCCGCACGCCGGGTCACCCCGAACTGGACGTGATGCTCGGCATCGAGAACTCCTCGGGCCCGCTCGGTATCGGCCACGGCATCGCTCTTGGCGCCGCCATCGCCGAACGCTTCATGGTGGAACGCTTCGGTTCCATCCTTGAGCACAAGACGGTCTGCCTCGTTTCTGACGGCGGTCTCGAAGAAGAAATTGCCTACGGCGTTGGCCGTATCGCCGGTCACCTCAAGCTTTCGAACCTCATCTTCTTCTACGACGCGAACCAGGTGCAGTTGAGCTGCAAGACCGAAGACGTGATGAGCCACGACTTCGTCGGCCAGTACAAGGCGTGGGGTTTCCGCGTTATCGAATGCGACGGTTCCAACATCGCCGAACTCCGCAAGGCATTCAAGGCCGCCTGGGCCGAGAAGGAAAAGCCGACGCTCGTGTTCGGCCACACCACGATGGCCAAGGGCGCCGTTGCCGAAGACGGCAAGAGCTACGAAGGCGAAGTTTCTACGCACGGCCAGCCGCTCAACGCTGCCGGTGCATCCACTACCGCGACGGTCAAGAACCTCGGCGGTAACCCGGACGATCCGTTCCAGGTGTTCGACGACGTGAAGGCTGCTTTTGAAGCCCGCGCCGAGGAACTCCGCAAGGAAGTCGCCGAATGGAAGAAGGCCAAGGCTGCTTGGGACAAGGCAAATGCCGAGAAGTCCGCGACCCTTAACGAATGGCTCTCCGGCAAGGCTCCGGTGCTTAACCTCTCCAGCCTCCCCATCAAGGAAGGTGTGGCTACCCGCGTTACGAGCGGTACGGTGCTCGGCTACCTCGCCGAAAACTTCCACAACATCATTTGCAGCTCCGCTGACCTCTCCAACTCCGACAATACGCAGGCGTTCCTCAACAAGACGGGCATCTTCCGTCCGAACGACTTCAAGGGCGCGTTTGTCCAGGTGGGTGTTGCAGAACTGACGATGGGCGCTATCATGAACGGTATCGCTCTGCAGAAGGGCCTGTTCCCGATTTGCGCCACGTTCTTCGTGTTCAGCGACTTCATGAAGCCCGCTATCCGCATGGCCGCCCTCATGGGCCTGCCTGTCAAGTACGTGTTCACGCACGATAGCTTCCGCGTGGGCGAAGACGGCCCGACGCACCAGCCCATCGAACACGAAACGCAGATCCGCCTGCTCGAAGACCTCACGAAGGAAAACGGCAAGGCCGAGATGCTCGTGCTCCGTCCGGCAGACGCATTTGAAACTCTCGCCGCATGGGAAATGGCTTTCGAAAACAACGATAGCCCGACGGCTCTTATCCTTACCCGCCAGGTGGTGAACACGCTCCCCGGCGAAAACCGCTACGAAGCCGCGAAGGCCTGCCGCAAGGGCGCCTACATCGTGAGCGACAATACCGCAGCGGGCAAGAACCCGGACCTCACTCTCGTCGCGAACGGTTCCGACGTGCTTCTGGAACACCAGGCCGCCGAACTCCTCCGTGCCGAAGGCAAGGCCGTGCGCGTCGTCTCCATGATTAGCCCGGCTCTCTTCCTCAAGCAAGCGAAGGCTTACCGCGACCAGGTGCTCGTGCCCTGGACTCCGGTGTTCGCTCTCTCCAGCGGCCTCCCGGTCCTCTTCGACCGTGTGGTTGGCGGTTTCGGCAAGGCCTGCGGTCTGGAA
>JAEEGG010001715.1_pt1 | contig 58092 bp, 44 predicted proteins | sample 9134161 | NCBI WGS metagenome assembly JAEEGG01 (sample SAMN16246543, study PRJNA631951) | gut metagenome | biome: gut microbiome; feature: rumen; material: CR-attached | host: Bos | place: Iran: Karaj | collected 2018-10
TGTTCATCGTCAGGTTCTTCACACCAATTGTGTTTGTGCTGCCGTCAGAACACTCAAATGTCAGATATGGATATACGTCATCGGCCATCACGACCGTCATACAAACCATTCCGACTAAAGTTAGAATTAGTTTTTTCATAATTGTGTTTAGTGATAAATTCAATATGCAAAATTACTTGTTTTTGTATGATTTTTTGATATAAATTAGTTGAAAAAATATAACAAAAAGTCGGGTGTTTTTGGATAATAATGAAAATATCGCTATTTTTGCTTGCAAAATGTCGTATTTTTAAATATTTTCCTTGTTTAAAGATGAATAAACCTGTGTTGCACCCATTGGAATCCATGCAAGTGGAAATCGAAAAAAATGGATGGATAGTTCTGGAGAATGTGAATAGAATGCCTGTCTATAATGAGCCGTATATTTCACCTCATTTCATGATTGTTATCAACCATCAGGGCATATCTCATGGTGAATACGATTTTCAGCCGATTGTGTTCCGAAAACATGACTTTGCTGTAATCTATCCGAGCCACACGATTTTGGCTAAGGATACTTCTGAAGACTATCGGGTTACACTCATCGTTATGTCAGGGCCGTTTTTTGATAAAATGAGAAACAGGCTTACTTATGAAAACAGTTCTTTTTATAATAGACAACCGCTGTTTCATCTGTCTGAGCAACAATATAATTGTATGTGTGACATCGTGAGCCTCTTGAATTCGGTCTCAAAAATGGATCTGGAACGAAAATCAATGGTGATAACCGACATCATTGATGTACTGACTGAGTTATCTCAGGAATTTTACTCCAAAAACACAAATTACTCTGAGGAAAAGAGGACGAAAAAACGGGCTAACAGTAGAAATTATTTCTATCAGTTTTATGAATTGTTGGTCGATTATTATCTCGAGAGTAGAGAAGTGGCGTTTTATGCACGCAAACTTTGTGTGTCGCCTAAATATTTCGGATTTATAATTAAAAGAGAAACTGGTGTCAGTGCAGGGCAGTGGATTGCAAGATATGTGATGATCAGGGCTAAAGACCTCCTTCGACACAGAACCGACCTTACTATTCAACAAATCGCCTTTATGCTCAATTTTGACGACTATCCTTCTTTCTCTCGTTTTTTTAAAAACAATGGTGGCATCAGTGCGAAAGTGTATCGGAATCAGTTCCTCTCCTAACTTGATTCCTTATATTCCTTAATCCCTTATACATTATAATAAGGAGTTTAAGAGAGGGCTCCTAAACTCCTTATTATTGTTTAAAAATGCTCTGAATTATTTGAGGATTTTCTTTGTCTGACCGTCAGCGGTGCGTATGATGTTGATTCCAGGCTGTAACGAATTTATGCGGCGGCCGTCAAGCGTGTAAATCTCACATGGCTCATCCGTGTTGCAGTCAACTTCAATCTCATCGATTGCTGTAGGGGTGCTGCCGTCCATCGAGAGGAACACATCTTCGATATAATCTGCGGTGTTGCTTGAGTTCTGGATACCGATTAGGTAGAGGTGGCTCGGGTCGATGGTCTTCCCGTCCGTGGTCTTCATCTCCTTCAGGTTGATCGCAACTTCTTTCTTTGAGCCCATTGCGTAAGTATAGCAGGGGTTCAGATAGTCGTCTGTGTCGTAGATGCGGATAACAGGGTTGTTGCCGGCACGGCGGAGTTTCACAACCAAATAGTTGTAATCCGAGAAGTCGATGCCCTTGCTGTAGCGCCAGCCGCCATAATTGCCGTTGTCGGTGCTCGTGAACGTGGCAAGGCTGCCAGTCTGGGTGAAGGTGCCCCATAGATAAAGGCAGGGATTGAATGCCTCGGTGGTCAGAGGGAACGGATTCTCAGTTGCGTCGAAATCGATTTCTTTGTTCACACCAAGCAGTTTCAGCATCTTCTGGGCATAACGGCTTCCGATCTTACGGTAACCTTCAGCGGTGAAATGCAGTCCGTCGCTTGCGCCTGTACATGCCGTCGATGGAATCACATAGCTGTTTGGAATTACAGGAGATGTCTTTCTGATGACCTCGTTATGGCCGTAGCAGACACCGCCCTGGCTCTGGGCAAGCAGCTCGCCGATGAGCAGCGGAGTCTCCGATTCTTCCAGACCTAATTCATTGAGCATACGGATATATACGCGCTTCACCTTAACAGGCCAGTCTTTCTGGCCGTTGTTCGAACAACCCTGATGGAGCAGTATACCCTTGATGACACCATATTTCTGGGCTTCTTTTGCCATCTCAATCAGCCTGCGGTAAGGGTTGTTGCCGTATTCTTTGCAGTAGTTCTTAAACCAGTCCTCAGAACCGGAAATCACGCTTGCACACTTGTCCTCATCAAACAGTTCGATGGAACAGCCACCGACTGCCACATTGATTACACCTACTGTGATCGAGTCGGGAAGGTTCTTAACCATAGTCCTTCCAAAATAGTCCGCGGGAGTCAAGCCCGTGTTGTTACGGCAGAGAGGAGGGTAGGCGGTGTACCATTTGCCTTTCTTACGGTTCGACGAAGGCATGTCAACGGCTGGCATCATCTTGAAACGGGGATCAACATATTCGCGGTCCTGTGCCTCGATGGCGGCATTTCCTTCCATGTTCGACTGACCGAAACACAGGAAGATATAGAAGTTCGGGTCGAACGTGTCGGGATGCTCTTCCTCATCATTCTTCACCACTTTCTCAACATCTTTCATCATGGTCTCGAAATAACCGATATAGGTGTTCAGCTGGGTGATGGCACGGCTCTTCAATGCGTCGGTCGTCACTTTCTCGGGGGCATAACGGTCAACGGCATTGCTCATCATCGTGTAAACGGATTTGGCGGTGGCTTCAGGAGTGTCTTTCCATTCCTCAAGAAGACCCACTGCCTTGTTATATACTTCCAGATACTGTTCCTCAAGACTCTGGAAACTGAAGCGCTTCACAAAATTCCATATCTCACGGGCATTACCGTCCATCGGCCAGTGACCACCGTTGTTGTAAGAGAACAACTCAACCTCACTACCGTCGGTACCGCCACTCCATACTTCCTTGTCTCCATCATACCAGATGTTGGGAATAGTATGGTAACCGCTCGTCTTCTTGTATTTCGTGTATTTATTCATCTTGGCCATGTTCTCAACATAGCCGTGGATGTTATAGTCATTGTAGTTGAAAGTGCCATCACCGTAGGCATGGCAGTGGATAAGGTTTACAGGCTTTTTACAGTTATTCCATGGCTGTTCACTGAACTGAATACCGCTCGTTGGAGCAAATGCTGTAATCCTGTTCTGGACGTTCGGCATGCTGTGGTACATCAGCATCGAACCCATTGAAAATCCCGACCAATATACGCGGTTTGTGTCAATACCATAACGGGTTTGCATCTCGTCAATGGTCTTCAACACGAAGTTCTGGTCTTTTGTCCCGCCGATGTCCCAGGTGCTGCCGTCGCTCCGCAGATAGGTCACAACGAACTTGGCTGTGTCGATAAGATTGTAAAATTTGTCGGAACCAAACTGATACTCCGGATCCTGGTTCATGCCATGAGTGACAATCATCAGAGGCATCTTTGAAGACATAGTGTTGGGAGTGAACACAACCATATTGCGCTTCTGATTGTTCACTGTGATGTCAACACTCTCTTTCTTGTAGGCATGAGCGGAAAATACTGTCAGCAGACAAGCTGTTAAAATAGATAGTCTGAACGTTTTCATTTATTTATTTATTTGTTTAAATTGATTGTTATGTGTTTCTGTCGTTAAATTTGCATTTTCATTCTGTATGCAATTATTATGCAAAGCTAACACATTTTATATTAAATGAATTTCATATTTGATACATCTTCTTTCGTTTTTGTGTCTTTTGAATGTTTTGTTTTTAATTAAATATGCTTTTTCTCATGCTTGTTTTGACTTTCTCTTTTCTTTTATTATCTTTGCAAAAACATATTTGAATCTTTTTTTACTTTCTGTTTTAAAATGAAAAAAATGGCAATGCTATGCACTGCAGCTCTTCTTGCCGCGTGTGGGTCGAAGGATATGGAGCAACAGATTGATGACCTTTATAGCCGGATGTCACAGCAGGAGAGGATAGCACAGCTTAGAAGCACCTATATGGATGACTTCTTTAACGAAAAGGGAGAGTTAGACACAGAGAAATGTAAAAAGGAAATTCCTTTCGGAATCGGACACTTCTCACAGTATGCCAGTCAGAAGCCTAGAGAACCGGAGGATTTACGAAACCGGGTGGCGGCTATGCAGGAATGGCTCATCAACAACACGCCCAATGGCATTCCAGCGCTTTTCCATGAGGAGGTGCTTTCGGGAGTCAACACAAGGGGGGCTACAATCTATCCGCAGCAAATCGGACAGGCCTGCTCATTCAACACCGAGCTGGCTATGCTAAAAACGAAACAGACGGCAACGGCTATGAGGAAGATGGGGGGCGTGCTCTCTCTCTCCCCTGTGGTCGATGTCTGTCGTACACCAAGCTTCAACCGTCTTGAGGAATCATACGGTGAGGATGCTTATCTCTCTGCAGCTATGGGCACAGCGTTTGTGAAAGGACTGCAGATGGATGATCTCAAAAAGGGGGTTGGGGCTTGCTCAAAGCATTATCTTGGATATGGTGGAGGCGGCGATGCCGATGAGAAAGAACTTATGGAAGAAATTCTGATGCCTCACGAGGCGATGATTCGCCTCGCAGGAAGCAAGGTGGTCATGCCTGGTTACCATGCCGTTCATGGCATCAATTGTGTGGCTAATGCCGAAATCCTCCAGGATATCCTCCGAGGATATGTCGGATTCGACGGCATGGTGGTAAGCGACTATACTGCTATCGACCAGCTGCCGGATATGCCCGATGAAATCCACAAAGCAGCGTCGGCAATTAATGCCGGTAACGACGTGGACTTTCCTCGTGGAGCTAATTATAAATTCCTGCAGCAAGCTATTGACCGGGGACTTGTCAAGCCGGAGACGATTGAAAGGGCTGTGAAGAATGTGCTGAGGCAGAAATTCAGAGCCGGACTTTTCGACAGCAACCCTTATCTCTACAGCAAAGAACCGATTACGCTCGACACACCTGAGGAACGGCAGACATCCTACGACATTGCTACACAGTCCGTGGTGCTGCTCGAAAACAACGGAATACTGCCGCTGAAAGACGTGAAAAACGTGTTCCTGACAGGACCAAATGCCAATTCTATGTGGGCAATGTGCGGAGACTATTCTTTTCCTGCCATGACGTACTTCTGGAAAAAAATCATGGAGGACCTCGACCATCCGCATGTAATCACTTTGTTGGAGGGCATGAATGGACATAAACCGGAGGGAATGCAAGTGACTTATACCCGTGGATGCGACTGGACTGAGGATATTGAGACGAAATATGCTGTGGGGGGTGATGAGAGAGCGTGGGAATATGAGGTGCTACACAGAAAAGTGGATGCAGGAGAGGAAGCAAACCACGATGAGGCTCTCAGCATGGCTCGGCAGGCGGATGTCATCATCGCTGCCATGGGTGAGAATGTGATGCTTTGCGGAGAAAACCGTGACAGGAATGGTTTGCGTTTGCCAGGGAAGCAGGAGTTGTTTGTCAATGAGCTGATAGCCACAGGAAAACCAGTGATTCTCGTGATGTTTGGTGGAAGGGCACAGGTGGTCAGTGGGTTGGCTGAACGGTGTGCGGCGGTCATTCAGGCATGGTATCCGGGAGAGGAAGGAGGAAATGCTGTGGCGGACATCCTTTATGGCAAAATATCTCCTTCTGCAAAACTCGCAGTCAGCTACCCCAACACCGAAGTGTATGAGCCGCTTTGCTATAACTATGGCGACACTGCCAAAGCGAAGGTGCAATGGCCTTTTGGATATGGATTATCTTATTCAAAGTTTGATTACAAAAACCTGCAAGTCAATAAAGAAGCATCCACTGATGATGAGGCGGTTAACATCTCGTTTGAGGTCTCAAATACCGGAAATGTGGAAGCGGACGAAATCGCTCAGATTTATCTGTCGCCAACACAGGAGAGCCAGCAGATACGCCCTATACAGCTGCAGGGATTTGCCCGTGTTTCTCTGAATCCAGGACAAACCAAGACGGTCAAAACAAAAATCTACACCGAACAGTTCGGATTCTATTCCAACCAGGGGAAAAGGCAATGGAACATCCTGCCAGGAGACTTTATCATCAAGATTGGCGCATCATCTGTCGACATCAGACTACAGAATAAAATATCCTTGAAGGGCGATGCTGTTACAAAACCGCTACGACAATTTTATTTCTCAGAATCTTCAGTACAATAATAGCCTTACAACTAATTGCTTAAAAAGACACAGACGAGGTGTATCCTTACCTTGCACCTCGTCTGTGTCTTATTTTGTGCAGTTTGCTTATCTTTCCGGACTTTCAACTTTTTCTGCTTTCAAAAAATCTCGAAAAACTGAAAGCCTGTCTTTTTTGCTGCAAAACTTGCATTCTTTGTGTCTATTGTTTTTTAAGCACTGCAACGAACTCCTCAGGCAGAATGATATTCTCGATATTAATCGCTTCTGAGAACAACGGAGCTATCTCTTCTTCTGTGTGACCAGCGATACCGCAGCCCACTCGCGTCACTAAGAACACTTTATCCTGATGTTCCTTGGCGTAGGAAATAAAACGTGCCACACATTCACCTATCGATTTCAGATTATCTGGTATTGTCGGAATGGCATAACTGCGGCCTTGAATGCCTTCACCCTTGCCCCAAATGGCGCCGAAATAACGGCTGGCAGCTGCAGCTGCACCAGCGCCGTGCATACCGTCACGGTTGCTGCCGAACACAAATATCTCATTCAGTCCAAGATTCTCTCTCGTTATTAAAGATGGCGTGAATTTTCGGTTGTAGCCTGAGTTTGAGGGGGGAGCGATTGATGGTGTCTCTGACTTGGTGTTTTCTTGAGGTAATAATACCTCATCCTCTACCACACTTTTGTGATAAGTCGAGAATATCTTATCCATCTGCTCTATCTGAGGACTTACTGAACGGATCGCATCGCTACGAAAGCGGTAGGTGCCGTTTAGGGTCTCGCTGATTACTAGCGATTTCATCTTACGGTCAGTGGCGGGAGCTATTATCTCCTCTGCACGCCAGAAACCGTCGCTCTGAAGAAATACGGCAATGAGGTTGCGTTTACCACGGAAAAGCTCGATATGACGGTAACCGAAACTGGGTGTGGGGGAGTAATACACGCCTGGCTCGCCCTCGTTCAGATTGCTGACTAATAGCATTGTGTATTCGTCGTTGTCATTGCCGAAGATCATGATGTGCTTTTCCTGAGGAATGTAGAACGGACCGGCACATGAGAATATCTCATGACCTTCAATTTCAACATAGCGAAGTGTGCTGCCTGTGTCGTTGTCCCACAATGGGAAATACCAAAGATGACCTGTTTGTTTGTCTAAATAAAGTGTCGTTTCCATAAGGCTTTCTTGTTTTCTGAAATTTTTTTCAAATATAGCAAAATAATCTCATCCTACAAAACCTTTGCGTAAAATAAATATTTCTTTACCTTTGGTCAAAGAAAATTCATTTTTCACTCTTCTCTCTTCAAATTACTGACTGCATCAACCAATTCCTGATGTATTGTCCCGTTTGAGGCGATAATATCACCGTGATTGATATAGTCAGAACTGCCGTCAAACCGGGTGATGGTTCCACCTGCCTCTATTAACACAAGTGAGGCGGCGGCATGATCCCATTGGCCGATTCCTCGTTCCAGCCATCCGTCATAACGCCCCGAGGCCACATTGCAGATGGCAAGAGCGGCAGAACCGTTCATGCGGATGCCACCACATAAACCGTAGAAATGATTAATCAGATGAAGGCCTGTGGGGCGGTAGTCGTTTGCGTCGTAAGGCAACTCAATGCCTAAGAGTGCCTGACTGATGTCATGGTCACTGTTAACATGAAGTCGCTTGCCGTTAAGCCATGAACCGCCCCCTTTCCATGCGTAGAAACATTCATCAAGGCAAACGTCATAAACCACACCTGAAAGAATCTCATGTTCATTGCGTAATGCAATGCTTACTGCGTAGTTGTGATAACCGTGAATGTAGTTTGTAGTACCGTCCAATGGATCAATCACCCACCAGTATGGTTCATCTTTGTGAACGGCAGTTCCTTCCTCTGTCAGAAAACCAGAATCAGGAAGAATCGCTTTCAGGCGGCTCACCACCAACCGTTCACTCGACTGATCCACGTATGACACATAGTCATGATTGTGTTTCTCAACGACTTGATCCTCATGAAGTATCTTCTGCTCACTCTTCAGATATGCGCCGGCTTCTTGGGCCACTTTGCACACATCTTCTGTTATTTTTTGAAAATCCATCGTTATTATTTCCTTCTCCGTAAACGGCGGTGCTGCCGCCTATTTCTAAATTATTAAAAAAAACGTGGTTTTCGTTTTTTGCGCAAAGTTAGTGATAATAATTTAAATTCAACAAAAAGTGATCCACGAAATAGTAAATACTTTCAACAAATAACGAATAACAATCTTGTTCTATTCAACTTTTTTGCTTAACTTTGTCTTAGTAATAGTGAAAAAATAAGTTAGGAAAATTTATCTTTGATTTTTGAGCTGTTTTTCAGTTGGTCAGAGGGAGTGATGCGGGCATCATGACCGATGAACAGCTGGAAAAGAGCCAAAAAGATAAGTTTAAATCTTGAATGATTGCCTGACATTAATTTTATTAAGTTATTTTTTTACTGTTGCTTAATTTGTTTAAGCAAAAATCGATTTGTTAAAAACTTACATCTAAACCAATGCTTACTGATAACCAAATGCAGGATAATAGAAATGCTGTCATTTCACTGCTCGAATCAACTGGTCGCAAAGGCATAGAATCTGTCATAAATCATCTGGTGGATGGAGGGTTCTTCAATGTGCCTGCGTCCATACATCATCATAATAACTTTGAAGGCGGATTAGCCAAACATTCACTTGAAGTCTATCATGAAGCTATGAACCTATACGAATCTTTCACAACAAAAATTCCATTTCTTGGAACTGTGATTGATAGCAACAGCATCATTCTTTGTGCTTTGCTCCATGATGTCTGCAAAATGGATGTGTTCTATATGCGAAATGGTAAGCCTCAAGGTACTGGTGTTCCTAATAATCCTCATGGGAAAAAATCTGTGAGGCTATTGCTTGAATGGGGACTTGAGTTATTTGAAGACGAGCAACTCGCTATTGCATGGCACATGGGCAGATGGACCAAAGATGGAGACTGCAAGATTGAAGAGGTGGAGAGCCGCTTTCTCGAAGTCCAAAAAACTACACCCCTCGCTTCGTTTATCCGCCGTGCTGATAGTCTTGCGTCAAGCAAAGCCATAGAGGAACAAATCAACGACGAGTAGAGACACGCTGAAGGAACTAGTTATGATAAAATCTTTTTGTTTTTGAGACTCCCTAGGGAGTCTCAAAATAAATGTTCTGTCGTTATGTTTATTTAGTTATTCAGGAATTAGTGTGGTAAATGCTGTTATAGTCCTTTATTCCTCTCAGTCGCATTAGCTGGTATTCCTATCATTTGCTTATTAATCTATATAAATAATCCTTTATTCCTTAGAGATTAATTAAAAAAACAGGAGGTTACGCTCACACAATTTCCTGAACTACTATTAATATACTGGTACTAATTTGATATAGAACAGATTCACGCTTTTGTCCTTCGTCAGCTCATAATCGCCGGCTTCAAGCGTCTCTGTATAAGTATTGCCCGAACCGGTGATTTTGCTGCCGTTGATTTTGATACTTGCTGTTTCGCTCGGACCGAAATACAAAGTCAGAACGTATGCCGATGGTATAGAGAACTTCAGCGATGTACTGGTCTCAATCTTCAGGCAAGTCGTGTATTCCACGCCATCCACCGTCACCTTGCCTTTGCTGTCCGAACCGTTTCCTTTTACTGTGAAGAAGGTATTCGACGGAGTACCGCTCTTTGCAAACGAACTGCTGATGACTCCCTCTGGCACATCTGGATTGTCTGGATTGTCGGGGTTTTCCGGGTTCTCAGGATTCTCAGGATTCTCTGGGTTCTCAGGATTCTCCAGTCCTTTTTCTCCAAACCATCCTACTAACAACGATTTGTAATTGTCGATTTTCGATGCCAATTCATTATCTATGGCTTTGTCGATGTCCTCGGTGCCGGTGTTGTCAGCGAATGTGTGTTCAATATCACCGTGGTTCAGACGCCCGGCACCATACCATCCCTTCACAATATCAGGAACATCCTCTGCTGCGTCTGGCGTATATGCATACATCAGACTGGCGTCTGTGTCGAAGTTGTTGTAGATGGTGCCTCCTTTGAGTGTCTTCTCTGTTGACGGAACCAACTCTTCGCGAGTCTCTGTTTCGTATGCGTCATAGCCGAGCGTGGGGTGGGGATTGTTCTGGGTGTAGTATCTGAAGTTCTTGCAGGTGGTGTCGATATAATTACCGTATGCTTTAATCATCCCGCCGTCTTCTCCTGAAAATGTGCCATCGCCTGTCGCATCTGTGCCTTGGCGAGAACTTAATATCGGCTTCTTGGTCTTTAAGAAATAGTTGTTCTCCACAAACACGCTGGAGCCAGTTGTGGCACCGACACCATATAAGGCGTTGTTGTCGAAGTAATTATTCCATACATGTACACTCATCGTCCGAACGCGGGGATGACGCGAGTCGGAATGGTCAAACCAGTTGTGGTCGTAGCTGATATAGTTTGGACCGCTCTCGCTTTTCATGCCGAACATGTTGCTTTTACCTGTGTCCCATTCATGACAGTAACTCATCGTCACGTATTTTGAGTTGCTCTTGATGTCTATCGCACCGTCGCCTTTTATGTGGTCGCCGCTACCGCCTTTGCCGTAGAACACATCGAGATGATGAATCCAGATGTTCGAGTTGTCGGTGTCGAGTGACAGTCCGTCGTCCATGCAGCGGAGGATGGCAAAATTACGGAATTCAACACTCTTACCGTTGCGGACCAGGAAGCCGAAGCCTTTCACTGTGGCATCATCACCAATTCCTTCTATCGTGATATCTAACTGGGTGTCGGCTTTTCTGCCTTTTATCTGAAGACCTTCTTCTTTGCTTCCAAGCGAGTCGAGATCGGCAAGGCTTACTGTACCGATAATACGGATGGCAAGTGGTGTTTGATTCTCGCCTTTTTCTAAAGCAGATAGAATGTGCTGGATGCCCTTGGCTTTCAGGCTGTAGCTCTTGCCGTCTCTGAAATAGCTGATGGTCGCTTCCATGGTCTTGGCGGTGGCGCTTGTCAGATAAAGCACTTTTGCTCCGGACTTCAGTGTGCCGTCATCGTTGTAGGAGCCGACACCGCTATAATTGAGATGGGCGAAGCCGGCTCGGCTGTAGTTCTTCACACTCATCACTTCCGACTCACATGATGCTGCTTCCAACTCTGTGTCTGTGGAATCAACAGGTACAATCTTGATGTAATAATCATCACCAGCTTTCAAACCCGGCACGTCGGCACGACCGTAACTGCCGTAATTTCTTACTAATGGATCATCAACTTTCGTGTAGTCTGCATACTGACCGCCTTTGATGTAAGCGTTATAGCTTTTCATTCCTTCAAGCAACGAGAACTTCACGTAGGCATACTCAAGCCAACCTTTGGACTCGGTTATTATCACTTTTTCATCAGATGGCTCGGGATTGTCTGGCTTGTGAGGGGCGCCATTGGCAATCACATTGATGATAGCTACAACATCCGAAATGTCAGTCTTGCCGTCATGGTTCACATCACCGCTGCCTTCTGTTTCTCCGGCAGCCATCTTGTTGATTGTTGTTACAATATCTGAGATATTAACCATGCCGTCAGCGTTCACGTCAGCATCTTCATAATAAATAGTTGGGGTGCTGGTGACGTCATCGGCAATACAAGTGCTATACACTATGCCAAGCACCAATAAGAACATGAAAATCCGTTTCATAATGTTTCGTATCGTTAGTTTTTAATTATGTTATTCAACTTTCGCAAGTATTTGAAAATGCTGATAATTATTAAGTTCTGTTTGTTTTTGAGTGACTCTAATATCGATTTATCATTGGCAAAACTATCGTCCACGAGCCTCAAGCTCGTTAACTCCCTTTTATAACTCCCATTTTTACTTCCCTTTTTACTTCAGAAACTTGAATTATGTTAGTTTGTTTTTTGTTTCTGCAAAGTTACGAAAAAATAATGACAATCAGACAATATTATTATTTGTTTTTCATAACTCTGACATACAATGATTTTTGTGGTTTGGAGATATTTATTCTCGTCGCTCTGGTTTCCATAGAAATAATCCTTCGGAGTGTGCCAGTTCTTTCAGTAGATGAATTATCCTTTGGCGGGTGATTCGTCTAAATAGTTCTTTAGCCATTTCAAACCTTTCATATGTTTCGCATTAGCTCCTTTTGATTGACTGTTTTCGTCATTCTGTGAGAATAAGGTGGTTGGGCAAAGCACAAGTAACAGGACCACAAATGTGATGGTACGTGTTGTCATGCACAATAAGTTTATAATTAATTGTTTCAAATTGCGAGATTTTTCTTTCTCTTTATTATGCAAAGTTAATACTTTTTATTTTACCACCCAATATCTGCTGAATTATAAAATATAAAAATGACAAAATAAGGTGAAAGATATATGCTAAATAACATTCTTTACACTATTAATTTTTAAATATCACGAAAAAGTCGTAACTTTGCATTTTTAAAGTAAAATTATTTTTCTTTATTACTCAATAAGCTATTTTTTTAAAATGAAAAGAGACAGTGAAATCTTCTCTCTCATTGAGAAGGAACACGAGAGACAAGTGAAGGGCATGGAGCTCATCGCCAGTGAGAATTATGTAAGCGACCAGGTGATGGAAGCGCAGGGATCATGTCTTACAAATAAATACGCCGAAGGCTATCCGGGGAAACGGTATTATGGAGGATGTGAGGTCGTTGACCAGACCGAAACTCTTGCCATAGAACGAGTGAAGAAGCTTTTCGGGGCTGAATATGCCAACGTACAGCCGCATTCAGGAGCACAGGCCAATGCTGCTGTTCTCCTTTCCGTGCTAAAACCGGGAGATACGTTCATGGGACTCAACCTCGACCACGGCGGTCACCTCTCTCATGGAAGTCATGTGAACACATCGGGTATTCTTTACAACCCTGTTGGATACAACCTTAACAAGGACACTTGCCGGGTGGATTACGATGAGATGGAGCGACTGGCTCTTGAACATAAACCTAAGTTGATTATCGGCGGAGGTTCTGCTTACAGCCGTGAGTGGGACTACGAGCGTATGCGTAAAATCGCTGACGAGGTAGGAGCAATACTTATGATTGATATGGCACATCCAGCAGGACTTATCGCTGCAGGACTCCTCAACAACCCCCTCAAGTATGCACATATCGTCACTTCAACAACTCATAAGACACTACGTGGACCGCGTGGAGGTATCATCTTACTAGGGAAGGATTTCGACAACCCATGGGGACTCACCACTCCGCAGGGCGAAATCAAGAAAATGTCGCAGATTCTTAACTCTGCTGTTTTCCCAGGACAGCAAGGAGGACCGCTTGAACATGTCATCGCAGCTAAGGCTGTGGCATTCGGAGAGGCGTTGCAGCCGGAATTTGTTGATTATCAGAAACAAGTCAAGAAGAATGCTGCCGTACTGGCTCAGGCTCTTATCGAAAGAGGATTCTTCATTTGCTCAGGCGGTACAGACAACCACTCAATGCTTGTTGACCTCCGTCCCAAATATCCGGATCTCACTGGTAAGGTGGCGGAGAAGGCACTCGTGGCTGCCGATATCACGGCAAATAAAAATATGGTGCCTTTCGATTCACGTTCTGCATTCCAGACATCCGGCATCCGTCTTGGTACGCCGGCTATCACTACACGTGGTGCCAAAGAGGACCTGATGCTTTTGATTGCAGAGATGATAGAAACCGTGCTCAACGCACCTGAAGACGAACGCGTTATCGCAAGTGTACGTGAGAAAGTCAACAGCATCATGAAAGATTATCCTATTTTCGCATGGTAAACGAGACAAAGTCATGTCTTATAGGCATGACTACACAGGAATTGCAGCAGGTGGCGACCACGCTTTCTATGCCAAAATTCACAGGCAGGCAGATGCAGGAGTGGATTTATGGCAAGGTCGTGGACGACATCGACTGCATGACCAATATCTCGAAACAAAACCGCGAAAAACTCAAACTGCACTATGCACTTGGTGCGGCAAAACCTCTCGAGACGATTGTCAGTAAGGATGGAACAGAGAAATATCTCTTCCCGACAGCCAACGGCAAGTTTGTGGAGACGGTATATATTCCTGACAGAGATAGAGGCACGCTTTGTGTCTCTTCTCAGGTGGGATGTAAGATGAACTGCCTTTTCTGTCAGACAGGTAAGCAGGGATTCCAGGGCAATCTTACTGTAACTGACATTCTGGCACAAATCCATTGGGCTATCAGGGAAAAAAGCATCACTAATATCGTCTTCATGGGGCAGGGGGAACCGTTCGACAATCTTGATGCCGTTATGGCGGCTCTTGAAAGGTTGACTAGCGAGACTGGATATGGATGGAGTCCTAGGAGGATTACTGTTTCTACCGTAGGACTGAAGAAGAATTTTCAACGGTTCCTTGATGATAGCCAGTGCCATCTTGCCATAAGTCTCCATGCACCGCTTCATGAACTCCGTTTAAAGCTTATGCCTGCGGAAAAACAGTTTAAGGCGGAGGAAATTGTGGAAATCCTACGGAATTATGACTTCACACATCAGCGTCGCCTTTCGTTCGAATATATTGTGTTCAAAGGTGAGAACGATTCTAAAGCACATGCAGATGCGCTGATTAAGTTGCTCCGAGGCATCGACTGTAGAATCAACCTCATCCGATTCCATCAGATTCCGGATGTACCGCTTTCGGGAGCTGACGAAGTGGCTATGTCCCGCTTCAGAGATTATCTCACAAAACATGGTCTTTTCACAACTATCAGGGCTTCACGTGGTGAGGACATATTTGCGGCTTGCGGACTTCTCTCAACCGAAAGAATGAATAATTAAAATCATTGTTATTTGTCAGGTAGTGCTGGTGGTTCACAGGCTTCAAAAGTCTTCTCGTTTTCTCATCTTTATTTATCATTTATACTCTTTTCATTTGTATTAATCATGAAAGCTCTAATCCGATTTACACTGCTGCTCATTGCCATACAGTTGCTTTCTTGTAATCCAAAGCGCGACCCGCATAAGCCTATGCTCGTTCCTTCCTCTTCTGGAAATCCATACGAGGTGTTGGTTGTGGCTGATGATTCTATCTGGGGAACTGAGGCTGGTAAGGCGTTAAGAAAAGTGCTCAACTCACCTGTGCCAATGCTTCCGCAGGATGAGCCTTCGTTCCATGTTACCAGAATCAAGCTTGAGGATTATGACCGGATTTTCAACCTCTTCAGAAATATCATTTTTCTCAAAATTGATGATGATTACAGAGGGGGTAAAATTCTGTTTGACCGCAATGTCAACGCCTATCCTCAAGTGATTATCAATATCCATGCGGAAAATAACAGGCAAATGGCTGAATATATTGCTGAGAACAAATCGTCTCTCATTAATTTCCTTTATAATGAGGAGTTGGTGCGTCAATGCGATTATCTGAGCTACAACCACAATTATGCCATCTCCGATACTGTTAAGAAAGTGCTGGGATGCGACATCTTTGTACCATCTGACTTGCTCAAGGTTAAAACAGCAAAGGACTTTGTCTGGATTTCAAACGACGGCCTATCTACTGTTCAGAACATAGTCGTCTATTCTTATCCGTATGCCACGCAGAAGGTATTCGACAAACAGGGATTCATAGCACTCCGGGACACTTTCCTTGGAAGAAACATTCCTGGGTACAACCCTGGCAGCAAGATGCAGACAAATAAAGAAGTGGTACAGGTTAATAACTTCAACAAAAACGGACAGTTCATTCAGGAGGGCAGGGGACTGTGGGAAATGAGCGGAGACGCTATGGGAGGTCCTTTCATCTCACTCTCAAGAATCGACTCGGTCAATAACCGTGTTATCGTTGCCGAGACTTTCGTCTATGCACCTAGCAAGATGAAACGAAGCATCCTGCGAAGACTTGAGGCTTCACTTTATACTCTTAACATGTATCCTGAATTAGACGACAAAAAAGAAGAATAAACCAGGAGTACTCTCGGCTCACTGCCATCGTTATCCTCAGGAGGCGGTTATGCTGCCTCAATCTCTTTTCACTAAAATAAAAAAATAACTCTATTCTTGATAATTATCAATTCCAATTAATATATTACCATGCAAAAAATAAAAGTGGGTATATCCCATGGTGATGTCAATGGTATCGGATATGAGGTCATCCTTAAGACTTTTGCTAACGAAGATATGCTACAGATGTGTGTGCCCGTGATTTTCAGCACACCAAAAGTGGCGGCTTATTATAAGAAATCAATTGAGGGTGCTCCTAATTTCAATGTCATCGACAGGCCGGAAAAAGCTCGTGAAAATCAACTTAATATTGTCGATTGTTTCGGTGACAAGGAAATCAAGATTGAGCCGGGTAAACCGTCAGAGGAAACCGGTAATGCTGCCTTCGTCTCCCTTCAAGCTGCCGTGGAAGCACTTAAAAACCAACAGGTGGATGTGCTAGTTACTGCACCTATTAATAAGCACACCATACAACGTGATGACTTTAAATTCCCAGGACACACAGAATACATCGAGAAACAAGCAGGAGAAGGTAACCACTCACTCATGATTCTCATGAATGACAGAATTAGGGTGGCACTGGTTACTACTCATGTGCCTGTAGCTCAGATTGCACAGAAAATTAACAAACATCTCATTGAGGCGAAACTGAAAATTCTTAATGAGGCACTGAAGATGGATCTCGCTATAGATAATCCAAGAATAGCTGTCCTTTCACTGAATCCCCATTGTGGTGATAACGGAACTATAGGTAATGAGGAGCAGGAAATGATTATTCCAGCAATTCAGGAATCTTTCAAGAAAGGAATCCGTTGCTTTGGACCTTATGCCGCTGACGGATTTTTTGGCTCGGGTAATTATGCAAAATTCGATGCGATTCTTGCAATGTACCATGACCAGGGACTCACTCCTTTCAAAGCTATTTCTATGGATGACGGAGTGAATTATACGGCGGGGTTACCAGTCATCAGAACATCACCTGCACACGGTACTGCTTATGATATTGCTGGGCACAACCAGGCGGATGAAAGTTCCTTCCGTCAGGCTATTTTCTCTGCTATAGATATTTTCAGAAACCGTGAGAGATATTATGAGGCTTACGCCAATCCCCTCACAAAACAGTATTACGAGAAGAGAGACGACAGCGATAAACTCAAACTCGATCAGGTTACAGAAGACGATATCTGATGAAAAGCAGCACCAGAAACATATTCTTCTTCGTTGGGTTAGTATTCGTTGTTCTCATGATTCTTACTTTTAAAGTGAGTTTCAGAGAACTCTGGCAGCAGATTTGCCATGCCGGCTACTGGCTTGTGGCTATTATCGGTATGTGGGTGCCGCTATACATCATGAACACTTTCACGTGGAGAACTATACTCCTGGGAAGCGGAGATTGCAATATTCCTTTTTGGAAATTGATGAAGGTCACTATCAGTGGTTTTGCTCTCAATTATGCCACTCCTGTGGGATTGATGGGAGGTGAACCGTATAAAATCATGGAAATCAAACCCTATGTTGGGGTGCAGAGGGCTTCATCATCAACGGTGCTTTTTGCCATGATGCATATCTTTTCTCATTTCTGGTATTGGGTTACTGCCCTCATCCTCTATCTGCTTTTCCTGCCAGTCAATTTCCTGATGGGCATTCTTCTTTCTATCGTGGCGGTTTTCTGTATTGCCGGAATTTATCTCTTTGTCAGGGGCTATAGAAACGGAATGGTAGTCAAACTGATAAGGTTTGTGTCAAAAATTCCAGGATGCAGAAAATGGGGTAAGAGATTTGCAGAAAACAATGCGGAAGACCTACAGAAAATCGACTCTCAGATTGCATCGTTACATTCACAGAACAAAAAATACTTTTTTACTTCTTTTTTTCTTGAATATTTCGGAAGAATTTTACAGTCATTCGAGATTTTTTTCATGCTCATGCTTTTTGCCGAAAAAGAGGCGAGTGTCATGCTTTTTGTCTATTCCCTTATCATTTTGGCTTTCACTTCACTGTTTGCTAACCTGCTTTTCTTTATCCCTCTGCAGATTGGAGGTAGGGAAGGTGGTTTTATGATGGTGGTTTCAAATCTCGGAATGACAATTCAGGTCAGCATGTCTATTTCTATTATATGCCGTGTCAGGGAAATCTTCTGGACGTCAATCGGACTCCTACTTATGAAATTCGGAACAAAAGTACCCGACATTGCCCAACAGCCAAAAGTCTCTGATGACATTAAAGCTGATGATTCTGACTGACATCTACTGGCTAAATCTGTATGTCCTCTTCCATGTTGAGTGGCGACTGTTTTCTGGATAAATATTTTTTTCTCTTTTATATAATAGTATTCTTCATTTTTCATTTTTATATGGTTTTCGCAATTATTGCTGCTGGTGAAGGCTCAAGGCTTGCGCATGAAGGTATCGGCACACCCAAGCCGTTGATTTTAATCAATGGCTTACCGATGATTGACCGCCTCGTCAATATCTTTTTGAAACAGGGGGCGGAAAAAATTGTCATCATCGTCAATCAGATTCATCCGCAGACTCAGCAACATGTTCAACAATTGATTAATAATGGACTGCCCATTCAGATGATTGTGAAAACAACCCCCAGCTCTATGCACAGCTTTTATGAGATGCATAAGATCATCGGGAATGGGAAATTCTGTCTCACTACTGTCGATACGATTTTCAAAGAGCAGGAATTTTCCGATTTCATCGACTGTTTCAAGCACTCTACTGATGATGGGATGATGGCGGTTACCGATTTCATCGACGATGAAAAACCTCTTTATATCTCTTATAATTCTCATGGATATATTACCGGTTTCCATGATGACATCGCTCAGTTTGAGCTGAATCCGAATGTCAACGACGGTAACTCTCGATGCGATGTTATCAGTGGGGGGATTTATTGCCTCGACAGCCGATCTTTCCCAACACTGAAGTGGTGTATGGAAAATGGAGTGGAGAGGATGAGAAATTTCCAACGACAGCTTATTTGTGACAATTTGAAGCTGAAAATTTTTAAATTCTCAAAAATACTTGATATCGACCACGTTGAAGATATCACTAAAGCAGAGATGTTTCTGGCATGAAAGTTGTAGGCATCACAAGAGGAAAACAGTTTTCACCGAACATGTCTGCCAACGACTTGGCAATCATGCAGGAGGTGGAACAAAGGCTGAAAGCATTCGGGAATGAGGTCTCTCTCATTTCTGAAGACAATATTTCTGATTTGCAGAATATCAGTCAGGAACCTCCAGATGCCGTTTTCACTATGCTCAGAGGTGATGAGGGGATTTCTTGCTTGCGGCATCTCGAATATCATGGCATACCGGTCTTGAATGGGGCAAATGCGATTACTAATGCGCATAGAAGTAATATCACAAGACTTTTGTCCGAAAATGAATTCCCGATTCCCAATACGCTGATTATTGATAATCTGACCATTCAAGAAGATATTGAACGACTTGAGCAACTGATAAACCAAATAACATTTCCCTGTTGGATAAAAAATGGACAGGGATGGGCACAATTCAACGATGATGTGGCATTTGTACAGACCCAAGAGGATGCTCTGAAGAGGATACGGTTGATTCATAAACGATATCCACTGGGGGATATTATTATCTGTGAGCATCTCAAAGGGGATCTGGTTAAGTTTTATGGCATTGAAGACACGAATTTCTTCTATTGGAGCTATCCGGATTTGAAACACTCCAAATTTGGATTGGAGGCAATAAATGGCAAGCCGGTTCGTTTTAAGTTTGATGCAACAAAATTGAAAACAGTATGCGACCGGATTGCTGCTTTGTCCGGTATCTTTGTCTATGGAGGCGACTGCGTGGTTAATGCGGAAGGTGACTTCAAAATAATTGATTTCAACGACTGGCCAAGCTTCTCATCCTGCAGAAATTCTGCCGCAGATGCTATCACTCTCCGCCTTCTGAAATTATCACAATCATTTAGTAATTTTAGTTCATGGAAATAACTAAGTAATAGTGAAAAATAAGTTAGGAAAATTTGTCTTAGATTTTTGAGCTGTTTTTCAGTTGGTCAGAGGGAGTGATGCGGGCATCATGACCGATGAACAGCTGGAATAGAGCCAAAAAGATAAGTTTAAATCATGAATGATTGCCTGACATTAAATTTAGTTTTTTTACTGTTGCTAAAATTCCTAATAATAGAATAAATGGTTAATAGTAAATCTGTAAATCGTAAATATAACCAATGTCAAAACAAACGCATATAAAAGACACATATAAGTCGAAAGACACTGAGGAGTGGTTCGACACCGTGTTCAACCGCCCCATCGGATTTTTGTGGGCTAAATTTTTCGATTTCTTCGGAGTACATCCTAACGTGGTCACGGTTTTGTCGATGATTCTAGGAGCGTTGTCTGGATTTATGTTCCATTATCATGCCAATAATGAGCCTGCATTGTTCGGCATGACGGGCATGACTTGCAATATTATTGCCGTCATCCTGCTTGTTTGGGCCAATCATTATGACAGTGCGGATGGTCAGTTGGCACGTATGTCAGGCAAGAAAACACAGCTCGGACGTATCCTCGATGGTGTGGCTGCTGATGTCTGGTATATATCTATTTATGTGTGTCTGGCATATCGTATGTATGATGACCCTCTACCTTTCTCTAACAGTATGCTGACTTTTGGATGGGGAGGTCTTATTCTGTGTGTACTTAGTGGTTTTGTCGGTCATATATATCCTTGCCGCCTTGCTGATTACTATCGCAATATACATCTTTTTTTCATAAAAGGTAAAGAGGGAAGTGAGTTTGATAACTCTGAACAACTTAACCAGAAATTTGAAAATATGCCATGGAAAGGAAATAGGATTAATAAGACTTTCCTCTGGTTTTATAAGAATTATACGTTCAATCAGGAGAAAGAGACACCTGCATTCCAGGCTTACTGGAGCAAGCTGAAAGAAAAATATGGAACCGACATTCCCCAAGACGTTCGTGATGAATTCAGACAGTGTAGTCTGCCTCTCATGAAATACACCAATTTCCTTACTTTCAACGCCCGTGGACTTGCGCTCTATATCGCTGCACTAATCGACATGCCTTGGATCTACCTCCTTTTTGAAATCATCGTCCTTGGTGGTGTATATAAATACATGAACTATCGGCATGAGCAATTCTGCCGGCAACTCATCAAAAAAATATAGCGTTTTTGTGCGGAATTTTATGTGGCTGGCCTGCATTTTGTGCAAATAACTATTGTCTTGTCTTCTCATCTTCTCATCCCCTCATTCTATAGACTCCTTTTTACCACTTTTTTAAGATAACTATTAATATGCTCAAAGGAATCATCTTCGATTATGGAGGAACTATCGACACCAACGCATTGCATTGGTCTGAGGTTATATGGAACGGCTATCAGAATCTTGGGGTGAAAATCTCGAAAGAAGTATATCGGCTTGCTTACGTTCATGGTGAACGGTCTCTTGCTAAGTTTCCATTAATCAAACCAAATCATAATTTTCTTGATTTGCTAAAAATAAAACTCAATATTCAGACATCATTCCTCGTTGATGCGAAAATGTGGATTGGTATGGAAAAGAACGAAGAGAAAAGAAGCAGAATTTCCGATGAAATCGCTGTTTTTTGTTATCATTTCGTCTTGAATAATTTAAAAATAAGCCGTAAAATATTGAAGTTGCTCAGCAGACAATTTCCCCTTGTACTCGTATCCAATTTTTATGGTAACATCCAGACGATTCTCAATGATTTCAACCTCAATTTCTTTAAATCTGTCATAGAGTCTTCGGTTGTTGGCGTCAGAAAACCAGACCCTCGTATTTTCCAGCTTGGAGTCGAAGCGCTTAATCTCAATCCTGAAGAAGTAGTTGTCGTTGGCGACGCTTATGATAAAGATATTATACCTGCGGCATCCCTCGGATGTAAGACTGTCTGGATGAAGGGCATTGGATGGAATGGAATACAGCATTATGACGAGACAATACCAACGGCTGTCATTGACTCTATTATTAAACTCCCCAGTGTCATCGATCATCTCTAATTGCCATATATTTTCAAATAAAAAAAATACATTTCCGATACTAGAGTTAATATAAAAGCTATAAATATCTATAATTCTCTATAAATATATAAAGGTGTGCAACATAGAAGTCGCACACCTTTATATTTAATATGATGTTGTCTGAGGCTATCAGCCTTTTCTGAGCATCTCGTCCATATACTGAGCGGCACGACGTCCGTCACCCATGGCGAGAATCACCGTAGCCCCACCACGAACAATGTCGCCGCCGGCGAATATCGTTGGGATGTTCGACTGCATCTGTTCGTTTACGGCAATGGTGTTCTTGCGACCCAGTTCCAGACCCTCTACCGATTTCGGTACGAGTGGGTTGGGGGAGACACCTACAGCAACTATTGCCATGTCGATATCACGAGTTTCGATAGCACCTTCGATTGGCACAGGGGAGCGGCGGCCACTGGCATCTGGCTCGCCCAATTCCATCTTCTGAAGACGTACCTGCTTCACGGCACCCTTCTCGTCAGCTATGTACTCTATTGGGTTGTGGAGGGTCAGGAATTCAATTCCTTCCTCTTTCGCATGCTTCACTTCTTCTAATCGAGCGGGCATCTCTGCTTCGCTGCGGCGATAAGCGATAAACACATGCTCTGCACCAAGACGCTTAGCTGTGCGGCAGGAGTCCATGGCGGTATTACCGCCGCCTACAACCATTACACTGTGCGCCTTGTTGATTGGTGTGTCGGATGCGGGATTCGATGCGTCCATCAGATTAACGCGAGTCAGATATTCGTTGCTCGACATAATATTGATGCTGTTCTCGCCAGGGATATTCATAAAGTTAGGCAGACCCGCACCTGATGCCACGAATATGGCTTTGTAACCTTCATTCTCTAAATCCTGAACGGTGATGGTCTTACCTACGATACAGTCTTTCACGAAGTTTACGCCAATTTTGCGGAGATTGTTAATTTCAACATCAACAATGGCGTTCGGAAGACGGAATTCTGGAATACCGTATTTCAATACACCACCGATTTCATGAAGTGCTTCAAACACTGTCACATCGTAGCCCAGTTTTGCCATGTCACCAGCACAGGAAAGACCAGCAGGGCCGGAACCAACGATTGCGATTTTCATGCCGTTGCTCTCTGCTACTTCAGGAAGTGCCATCTTCCCGCTCTCACGCTCGAAATCAGCTGCGAAACGCTCTAGATAACCAATAGCCACAGGCTGTTTGCCCATCTTCACTTGGATGCACTTACTCTCGCATTGCTTCTCCTGAGGACAAACGCGACCGCATACTGCTGGCAGGGCAGATGTGGATTTCAATACTTTGGCTGCCTCCAAGAACTCACCGCGCTCAATATTTTTGATAAAAGAAGGAATGTTGATATTTACAGGGCAGCCCTCCATACATGTGGGTTTCGGACAGTCGAGACAACGTTTGGCTTCAACTAGAGCCTGCTCCTCGGTCAGGCCGATGTTTACTTCCTCTGTGCGTGTTGTAGCGCGATAAACCGGATCCAGCTCTGCCATCTTGCAACGCTCAATTAAGCCACGGTCCTTCGGCTTCAGAGTCTGCTTCAGCTCTTGACGCCATGTTGCTTTCGCGTCGGTCAGTTCGGATAGCGGAGCTTTGCTTGACATCTTTTCTGCTTTGGCTGCTTTGTCAGCATCAATTTTTATGCTACTGTCAACGATAACGCTCTCAACGTGGTTCTCCAGTTTCTTCATCTCTTCAAGCTCTGCTGCCTTGAATGCGCCCATGCGCTTGAACATCTCGTCGAAATCCACCTCATGACCGTCGAATTCTGGACCGTCAACGCATACAAAACGTGTCTTACCCCCGACTGTGATACGGCAGGCGCCACACATACCCGTGCCATCAACCATGATTGTGTTCAGCGACACATCGGTAGGCACGTTATATTTCTTAGTCAGCAGGCAGCAGAACTTCATCATAATGGCAGGACCGATGGCGAAGCATTTATCCACATGCTCGCGCTGGATCACCTGCTCAATGCCAACGGTCACTACGCCTTTCTGACCATAACTTCCGTCATCTGTCATGATTATCACCTCGTCGGAGTGCTTGCGAACTTCATCCTCAAGAATAATCAACTCTTTTGTGCGACCAGCAAGCACTGAAATCACTTTGTTGCCAGCTGCTTTCAATGCCTTGATGATCGGAAGCATTGGAGCCACACCCACGCCGCCGCCTGCGCATACCACGGTGCCGAAGTTCTCGATGTGAGTAGCCTGACCTAGCGGACCAACTACGTCGGTGATGTAGTCACCTTCATTCAGATTACATAGTTTCGTGGATGAATAACCCACTTTCTGAACCACCAGCGTGATGGTGCCATTCTCAATGTCCGATTCTGCAATGGTCAGCGGCATGCGCTCACCATTCTCGCCCACGCGGACGATTACGAAATGACCCGCCTTGCGGGATTTTGCAATCAACGGAGCCTCAACAACCAGTTTGAACACTTTCTCCGAAAATTGCTCCTTCTTAACAATCTTGTTCATGTATTTTAGAATTTACGTTGGTCTTACCTTAAAAATTCTTGTCATCAAGTAATTCGAAACCGCAATATGGAATCAGCGCTTGCGGAACGCGGATGCCTTCCGGTGTCTGATTGTTCTCCATTAGCGATGCCACTATACGAGGGAGGGCTAGGGCCGAACCGTTCAATGTGTGGCACAATTCTATCTTCTTGTCTGATGAACGGCGGTAGCGGCATTTCAGACGGTTAGCCTGATAGCTCTCGAAATTAGATGTGGAGCTTACTTCCAGCCAACGCTGTTGAGCTGCAGACCACACTTCAAAGTCGTAGCAGATGGCACTTGTGAACGACATGTCACCACCACACAGACGCAGGATGCGGTAGGGAAGCTCAAGTTTTTGAAGCAGACCTTCCACATGGGCAAGCATCTCGTTCAGAGAATCGTAGGAGTGCTCGGGTGTGTCGATGCGTACAATCTCAACCTTGTCGAATTCATGCAGACGGTTCAGGCCGCGAACGTCCTTACCGTAGGCACCTGCCTCACGGCGGAAACAAGCGGAATAAGCGCAACGCTTTACTGGAAGGTCTTTCTCGTCAAGAATCACGTCGCGGAAGATATTGGTCACTGGTACCTCTGCGGTCGGAATCAGATACAAATCATCAACCTCAGCATGATACATCTGGCCTTCTTTGTCAGGAAGCTGACCTGTTCCATAGCCTGAAGCTTGGTTCACAACCAACGGGGGTTGAACCTCCAGATAGCCGTTCTTGCGTGCCTCCTCAAGGAAAAATGCCTCAAGTGCTCGCTGAAAACGTGCCATCTTACCAATATAGAATGGAAATCCGGCACCTGTCACTTTTGCGCCAAGTTCAAAGTCTATCAGGTTGTATTTCTTCGCAAGTTCCCAATGGGGTAGGGCATCTTTGCCTAATTCAGGCTTCACACCTCCTTCTTTCACTACAACGTTATCCTCTGCACCGGCACCTTCAGGAACATCTTCGTTAGGAATGTTTGGAATAGTGCACAGGTGTTTCACTAAGTCCTCCTCATATTGTTTAAGAGCTGCTTGGAGGCTTGCAATCTCTTCTTTCTTTTTGGCAACCTCCGATTTCGCTGCCTCAGCTTCGTCTTTGAGCCCCTGCTTCATCAGTTTTCCAATCTGAGCTGCAAATTGCTTACTCTCGGAAAGTAAATTGTCTAGCCTGCCCTGGGTCTCACGGCGCTTACGGTCAATTTCCAGTGCAAGCTCAACTGCTTCTTTTGCACCGGCAAAATGTTTTTTCTCAAGACCTCTGACCACGCGGTCGGTCTCTTCTTTGATTAATCTTAATGTAAGCATGGTTTATGTTTTCTTTATGTGTATTCTAAATTATACGCTAGAGATGTTCTGTAGTGCTTCTTTTTTATTTTAGTGCTACTACCGCTTCTTCTGACTCTGACGCTTTTTCACACGCTGACGGATTTCTGCTTTATGTCTGGCAGATGCAGACCCATGTGCGCCGGTATGATAACCTTTTTTCCGCGCTTTGGTCCTGACTTTTTCCTTGTCGTCGTTTTCTTTCTTGGCACTGCCGAAACTGATGCCGTTCATTATCGCATAGCGTATCTCTTTTGTGTCTGCCATAAAATAAAGACTAATTAGATTTAATGGTGGAAAAGTCTCACACCGGTAAATGCCATGGCTATGCCATACTTGTCGCATGTCTCAATCACATTGTCATCGCGGACAGAACCACCTGCTTGAGCGATATAAGCCACTCCTGACTTGTGGGCACGCTCTATGTTGTCACCGAACGGGAAGAATGCGTCACTGCCAAGACATACGCCTGTGTTTTGGGCTATCCAGGTTTTCTTCTCAGATGCGGTTAGTGGTTCGGGCTTCTCAGTGAAGAACTGCTGCCAAACGCCTTCGCGAAGCACATCTTCGTATTCGTCACCGATATATACATCAATCGTGTTGTCACGGTCTGCACGGCGGATACCCTCCTTGAATGGCAAATCCATGACTTTCGGACACTGACGCATCCACCAGATGTCAGCCTTATTGCCTGCCAGACGGGTGCAGTGTATTCGGCTCTGCTGTCCGGCGCCAATTCCTATTGCCTGACCATCCTTCACATAGCATACCGAGTTCGACTGTGTGTATTTCAATGTGATTAAGGCGATTTTCAAGTCGCGCTTCGCTGATTCAGGGAAATTTTTGTTGGATGTAGGTATGTTGTTGAATAAATTGTCAGAAGTCAAATCCACTTCGTTGCGTCCCTGTTCAAAAGTGATGCCGAACACCTGCTTGCGCTCTACTGGCTCTGGAACATACGAAGGGTCAATCTGAATCACGTTGTAGGTGCCCTTACGTTTCTCTTTCAGAATTTCAAGGGCTTTTTCGCTGTAGGAGGGAGCAATCACACCATCACTCACTTCACGTTTGATAAGCAGGGCTGTCGTCTCGTCACATTCGTCGCTTAAGGCGATAAAATCGCCATACGAAGACATGCGGTCAGCACCACGTGCACGTGCGTAGGCGGTGGCGATAGGGCTCAAGGGAGTGGCTATATCGTCAACAAAATATATTTTACGGAGTGTATCACTAAGAGGAATACCCACTGCGGCACCGGCGGGACTGACATGCTTGAATGAAGCTGCGGATGCCAGACCGGTGGCACATTTCAGTTCTTTCACCAGCTGCCATGCGTTTAAAGCGTCGAGAAAGTTGATGTAGCCGGGACGGCCGTTTAATACCTTTAGGGGAAGTTCACCGTTTTCCATATAGATACGGGCGGGCGTTTGGTTGGGGTTACAACCATACTTAAGTGATAATTCTTTCATGAGTTGATTACCTAAAATAAAGTATTTTTACCTTAATTATATCAAATAATATGCAAAATTACAAAATAATCAGCAATTTCTCTTATTATTTAAGGTAAAATGAAAAAAGATTTACTAAATTCGCAACTAAATTAATATTTTGATGTAGTTTATGACTAAATATTTTGCAATTCTTTTCTTATTCTTTTTGTGTCTCTTCTCAACGGCATGCCACGATGACAAATCTGAAGACATAACTGTTGACGAAACGAACAGACAGACAATCATCTGTTTTTTTCCCTGGTCGGGAACCGATACTGCCAACGGACTCTATGCATTTCTACAGCAAAACGTGAGGGAAATTAAGCAGGCTATCATCGAAAACAAGGGATTCCAACAGGCTAGGTTTCTTTGTTTCATGTCTGAGAAGCCTGATGATGCTGCATTATTTGAAATGAAATTTCAAAAGGGGAAATGCTACTCCGACACTTTGAAACGTTATAAAAATCCTGATTTCTCAAAGGCTGAGACTATTTTTATGATTTTCTCTGATGCTATGAGAGAGGCACCTGCAGACAATTATGCGGCAATTGTGGGCGGACATGGGTCCGGATGGCTGCCTGCGCCTTCTTCAGCCAAGAAAAAGACACGTTTTATAGGTGGATATAGTGGACAATACGCCACTGACACTCAGGTTTTTACTGATGCACTTAAGACTACTGGAAAGACGTTTCAGTTTGTGCTTTTTGACAACTGTCACATGGCAAACATCGAAATTGCTTATGACATGAAGGATGTAACGGACTTTATTATCGCATCTACTTCCGAAATCATTGAGAGGGGAATACCGTATGATCTGCTTTTAAGGTTTCTTGTCGGGAATCCCGACTATCAACAGTTTGTCAATGGTTTCTATGACTTTTATAAATCTTACAGATATCCATACGGGGCAATTGCTGCCATTGACTGTCATTATGTGGATCAGATGGCTGATGTGATGCGGCGGATTAATCAGAGATTCAAGATAAACTCAAACCAACTCCGTTTGGTACAAACGCTTGATGGCTATTCACCGCCTGTGTTCTATGATATGGGAGATTATGTCAGTCATCTCTGTGATGATCAGTCTTTAATCGAGGAGTTCCAGCATACACTGAACGACATGGTGCCTTATGCTAAGACTACTGATGTGCTGTACTCCGAATATTCAAATAAGACATTTGCTGTCAATACTTTCTCCGGTATTACCGTCTCTGACCCTTCAACCAACGATATGGCAAAAACTAAAACAGAATCAAATTGGTATAAATCAACACATTAATATTTTCCTTTTTTCTGTGTGGACATTCTTGAATTCTACGATACATCTGACTTATTTTAATGCCATATAGTATTCATGTCTTCTTTTATGTGTTCATTTTGTGCTTTTAATTTTTTTTAACTTTTTTGTATTGCTATTTATTGTATATTTGCAAAAAATAATAAATTGACATTATTTCTTCAATTTTTTGAGTAATTTTGTTCATTTCATTTCGGGAAGTAATAAGAAGTTAAAGGATAAGGCTGATACGAGATAAAACGAATTACTAACGTCCATATTTACATCCTTTTTAACTCCCTGTTTGACTTCCAATTTAACTTCTAATTCAATAATCAATGATTTTATGGGTAAATTAATGAAATTGGATAACCTCACCAGAAGCAACATTTGGACTATTTCTGAGTCCGAGCTTAATCAGATGCTCATCGACGGAAAGAAAAAAGAGGGATTTGCCGAGAACGAAGCGCATTATATGAATATCATACGATCTGTGTTTGATATTCAATATTTCGACAGGGATGATGAGAAAAAGAAAGAACAACTACAAGATGAGCAATATGACCTATTCTATGCGCCAAGTGAAGGTGAGTTTAATGCTATAGCTATCAGAAAAAGGAGAATATCAAAAATCACAGACCTTTCTCTTGAAAATGTCTCTACTCTTTCATCCGAGGATATTCTAAATCTCATTGAGAACAACATGGGGACTGGTTGGCAGGGGCTGCCGCTTGCTATACAGGATATCATTGAATCGGCTTTCTATGTTGATGTGTCGCTTATGCCTGAATATGCCATGCATCGAAAGGGTGGTATTATCGAAAGAAGAATTAACGATGGATATGCTGTGCTGGAAATTCAAAGAGGAAATTGGATTGAAGGAATTTTTATCAAAGTCAAACCAAAGGCTGAGAAAATTAAATTCTCATTCAATGGTAATTCCTACAAGGATGAGGACTCTGATGATGATATCGAAGATGAGGATGATGACAACATTGACATTGACGAAAAGGAAGATGTCACACCAAACAGGGATAACGAAGACGATGATGACGAAAACATAGATGATGGAGAGCCGGCTATTGAGGATATAGATGAAATTGATGAAACTGAAGACGAAGAAGACGAATGATAAAACATGCTTTTTTTGATATTTTTATGTGTCTCTGGATATAAAAAATATAGACTTATTATAAATCCCCATCGGCGGGTGGCCGGTGGGGATTTATAATTCTCTTAACAAGAATCTCGTATCATGAGGCAAACTCTGATGCGTCGTCTGAGAAATTCAGGCTTCCTTGGTCTGCAATGCTGATTCCGCTGATTCCATTATCGGTTGAGACACTTTCTACTGTAACGGAGTCCTTGGATTCTGATTCTGGATCTTCCTCCTTTTTGGCATTGAGAAAATCATATTCGAAGCTGTTACTTTTGGCTGAAGGAAACTGGCTGCGGTGATCCACGTCTTGACGATTTTTTAAATGTTCAACTATCCTGTTATAACAGTGCATTGCACTCTCTGCTATCAGACGGACACGGAATCGGGTGTCAACATATTTGCATTTGCCTGTTTCTGGGTTCTGGACAACACGTTTGAACGTCAGGCTTGCATCATACCAACCAATGTGAGGCTCGTTCAAAATCTCAAGCTGAGTACGTTTGCGCTCAGACATCAGCATGCGGCCGTCAAGACGTTGCTCCTTGCGAAGTTTCTCTAAATACTTGAACTCATTCAAGTCTTTAGCCTCTGTCTTCAAAAACAATACATAATTGCTGTAGCTCACTTTTAAACGGAAAGGGTATTCACCCTCAGTCTCCACAAAACTCATAATTCGGCTGACTACGCTGTCGTCAACTTTGATTTCGTTGATGGAATTCAAAAAATTAACAACCTCATCCATGTTGGTTGCTAATGTCTCATGGTCAAAGTACCTTACGTAAAGATTCATTGTAATTTGATATTAATAAAGAAAAATAATAATCAAATTAATAATAATATTGTGCATTTTTATACGAAATCAACCAACATGATACATTTGTATTCGTCATCTGTCTGATGTTGTGTATATTTATACGTCTTTATAATCTTACGCATCTCTATACCTCAACTATATGCATCATGTATCTTTTTACGTCGTCTGCCAATATTATTACTAATTTTTTGCAAAGATAATATTTTTTATTCACGTATGAAAAAATCCATCCTTCTTTTTTCCTTTTCTTTATATTTTAAGTATCACTAGCACTCATTCCGTCTGTTCCTTTATAAAAGATAATGGTTTTATTTTGTTTCATGTATTCTGTTTCTTATTTAAGCATTGGCATAATTACTTCTCCCATAATTGAGACAATAAATAAGGTTGAATCACTCCAATCTGTCAATTATTATCGTTAAATTGTTAAAAAATGCAAAAATTCACCATGCCGGTTTGCCCGATACAGAAATTTTAGTTTAATTTGCATCTAATATCAGTAATAGATGTCTTTCTAATTCTTTTTTTAACTTCTAAAACATTATTGCCTATCGATACACATTACGCGAATCAATATTTTTAGCATAATGAAGAAATTTTCGGAACAGACCGACGAGCAATTGGTTGGTTCATATCTTAAGGGCAATAATAATGCGTTCGATGCGCTCCTGAAGAGATACGAAAGAAAAGTCTTTTCATATATTCTCTATTCCGTCAAGAACGAAGAGGTGGCACAAGACCTTTTCCAAGATTGTTTTATGAGAATCATTACGAAGCTTCATTCTGGACTCTACACAGAGAACGGGAAGTTTGCTTCTTGGATTATGCGTATCGCTCACAATCTGGTCATCGATTTCCATCGGCAGAACCAGGGAAACAATGTCATATCCAACGACGAGGCCGAATACGACTTGCTGAACGACACATCGGTTGCACTTGAGTACAGTAGAGAGAAAGAAATTGTGGATATACAGACGCTCAACGATGTGAAGGCGCTCATAAAAAAACTGCCTGCCAATCAGCGTGAAGTTGTCCTCATGCGTTTTTATGAGGAGCTTAGCTTCAAGGAGATTGCTGAGTGTACTGGTGTCAGCATCAATACAGCTCTAGGACGCATGCGTTATGCACTCATCAACCTCCGCCGGCTTGCTGAGAAATACGATGTCTGCATGGCAGGATAACTGTTTTCACAGTAAGGATTTACTTTATGTATGTCCTCCATCAGATACAATAATTGTCTTTTTGCCTTCCCCAAATAATAAAATGTTCAAATAACAAAATAATTAGTAAATCGTAAATTACTAAATCGTAAATGTTATAATCCTCCCATACGTTTTTTGCGTATGGGAGGATTATTATATATGTCACGTCTTGTTTACATCCCTGTGCCTGTGCCGGCATTGCCCATCTGTTCCTGATCCGATTTCTTCTCTGTGAAGTCGTTCTCAATACGCGACTTGTGCTCCTTGGCACGTACTTTCGTGTTACCGAATGTATAGCTGACAGTGAATGCGAACTGTGCTATCGGCACATTAATCTTCTGCCTGTTTTCGAAGTCATGACCACGGGTGTAGGTATCAAGTTTCAGCTTCCCGTGATTGCCTATGCCGGTCACACCTTGGAAGCTCAAGTTCAGACGGTCCTTTAAGAAACTCTTTGTCAGACCAACTACGCCGAGATTGAAACCTGTGCTCCACCCCTGAAGCGTGTAGCTCTTGGTGTTGCCTATCCAGTTCAAGCTCAGTTTCAGATCCCAAGGAAGGGTCTGCTGAACTCCCAGCATGAGATTGCCTTCCCATCCGTGGTTACGCTGGTCAAGCCGACTGCTGCGTAAGTCAGCGTAGCTGCCTCCTGCGTTCATTGTGATACGCGTGTTCGGAAGAGCTAACCAGTTCATGAATATGTTCAGGGAGCTGTTCCGCTCTTTCACGATGTTACCGTAGGTTGAGTTGATCAGTCCGTCCTTGATGAAGCTGTATTCAGAGATACGGTTGTTGCAGATGCTCTGCTGAAGACCGATGTTCATCATGAATTTTGTGGAGAAAATGCTGTAGGATAAACCGAAGTTGTGGTTCTTCTCCACTTCTAGGTCGGAGTTTCCGTAACTGATCTGAAGAGGATTTGTACGGTCAATGTATGGATTCAGGTAGGTGATTCCTGGACGGGATATGCGCATGTTGTAGGTCAGGCCGATATTGCTCGTCATCGACGGTCTCAGATTCATGCTCAGGCTCGGAACCAGGTTGCCGTAGTCCGTGGAGTAATTCTGACCCGCGCCCTGTTTATATTCAATCTTTTGCCAGGTGTGCTCATAGCGTAGGCCGCCCTTGCCGCTGAATATGCCTTTGCTCAGCTCGTATTCTGCATAACCTGCGGCGATGTTGTTGCTGTGCCTGTAATCTACCTCACCCGTCAGGGCATTGGCTTCATCTGCGCCAAGATTGTAGTAATACGATTTAGAGCGGTTCTGGCGGTTGATGTATTTGGCTCCCAGATTCAGGGTCTGGCCTTCTGCCAACGGACGCACATAGTCTAACTGAATGGTGTGCTCCGACGATTTCGGACGGGTTTTGCTGAACAAGTCTTGCATACCTGAGATGTCGTCGTATTCCTGGGTGGTCTCACTGCGTTGTGGAGTTTGGCTGAAAAGATACGACAAGGTGAGGTAATGGGTCCGGTCGCCAGAGAAGAAATGCTGCCAGTCAGCGCTTGCATCTATAGAGGTGTATTTCTGTATGGCGGATGAGCGATAACCGTATGTGAATGGTTCTGTCTCTAATATGTCTCTGGCTGGGTATGTGGTGATGGTTGGATTATAACGGCTTTTGATTCGGAACATGGTCAGACCAAGGCTTCCGCCTAAGGTGTTCAGTGAGTCTAAGTCGTACGACAGGCTCAGAGTTCCCATTCCGAAATGGGTGCGCTGATTGGTCGTGAGTGACTGGTTCACATGCGTGCCGTTGTCCTCATAACGGTCACTAACAAAATCAATGTCTTTCAGACGCTGATAACCGGTCATCAGATTGCCCGATACAGAAAGCTTGCCTTCCTGGGCTGAAAAAGAGGCACCGCCACCATAACCGCGGTTGCCTATCTGTCCACGTACTGTGCCAGTCAGTCCGTTGATGGTCTGCTGACCACTAGAACCACCGCCTTTGGCAAGCACCAGGTTCAACACGCCAACAGCGCCTTCTGCGTCATATTTTGCACCAGGGTTGGTGATTACCTCGATTTTAGATACTGCTGCGGCGGGCATCATCTTGAAAATTTGTGATGTGTTGTTTGAGAACATCGGACTGGGCTTACCGTCAACATATACTTTAAAAGCACCGGAGCCGTTCACCTTGATGTTGTCCTGACCGTCAACGGTCACCATCGGTACTTTGCGGAGCATGTCGAGCACTGTCGCACTCTTTGAGTCGACATCGCCTTGCACGTCGTAGGTCATTTTGTCTGCCTCCATTTTCACTAACGGACGAACTGCAGAAACTGTCACTTGGTCCAGGTATTTTTCCCAGTCGATGGTGTCTCCTGGCACTCCTGTTGTCTCATTGTTCACTTGTGCGGTGCTGAATAATGTGAATAGTGCACCGAACATTGTCAATACAATCTTTTTTCCCATTTTTATATTTTTAATAACTTTTTTCTTATTAGACGCACAAAACACGCAAAAGACTACATCCGAAAATGAAAAAATCACATTTTCTTTCATTTTTTGATAAAAAATGTCTCTTTTAGGATAGTTTATGCTGGTTTGTCTCTATTTACTTAGGTATTGCGGTCAATACTTTGTATACATTTGAAAATGGATGCGGCTCAGATTACATATCTGTAATAGTTGATAGTATGCTTATTCTTGGACATTTGTAAAGATTTCCGTCAGTTTTTTCTCGATTTCTTCCCCTCTCAAACCACGGGCAATGATAGTGCCATCGGGTGCAAATAGAATGATTTCGGGTATAGCGTTGATGCCGTAAGCCTTCTTGGCGATGTCTTGTGCATTAATGATTTGAGGGTAGTTGATTCCAAGTTCCTTGATGGCAGTCTCGCTATGAGCCGGTTTATCTGCTACGGCCACACCAAGCACTGCCAGACCTTTTTCTTTGTATTTGTTGTAAGCATCAATGATGTTTGGGATTTCCGCACGGCAGGGACCGCACCAAGATGCCCAAAAATCTACAAGCACATATTGTCCCCTTCCCACATAGTCGCTCAAGCGGGTGGTCTTGCCTTGATAGACAACTGAGAAATCAGTGAATGGTTTGGACGAATCATTTGGCTCAACACGGTTTTGTTCGGCTTCGGCTTTCCATCCTGAAGGCGGCAATTCAGGCAAACCAAGCGCCTTGCGGATGAGAGGCTCCAACTCGTCTGTTTCTGTTGATTCCGAGATGATAATTCCGTCACGGTCAATGAGGTACATCCCTCCTCCTGCAAAACTGACTCCGTTTTTCCGCCATATTTTCAATTCATCTTTCAGGTCAAGGAAGTTCTCCCAAGGGTAGCCGTCCTTTTCTGCTGCTTTAATCATGCTGGATGCTTCTTCTTCCCTTGCTATGCCGATGACGATGAATCCCTGATTCTTGTATTTTTCATAAAGCGGGATTAAGTCCTTGCTATGCTGGCGGCAGGGGCCGCACCATGATGCCCAAAGGTCGATGACAGCCACTTTCCCTTTATATATAGATGACACTGACACTTTTTTGCCGTCAACAGTCATTGCTTCAAAGTCGATATAAGGTTTTCCTGGCACAAGGTTTCGCACTGCTTCCATTGTGGCTATCTCCTCGTGAATGGGATTCCCAGATTCGACTTTTTCTAATGAGCTATGATATAAATTCAATAGTTGTGGATGGTCACTTCTGTGATATTGTAGGCGGTCTGCTATGTCATACAATGCATAAAGCATCGGGTGCTCTTGATAATAAGTGATTTCCCAATCTTTATATTCTTTGTAAAGCTGTTCTTGGGCCTGCTCAGAGGCTTTCAATTGACTTATCAGCAATGAGTCGGGCTCTTTGCCTTCAGCCCTCAACTGTTCTATCTGTGGACCATATTTCTTTTCCGTTTCTTGCTCCATCGCACTTAAGCGGGAAAGATACAGCCGTTGAGCCTCTGCGTCCATTTCAATCCTCTTGGTTTGCTCCGGACCGCCGCTGATTACTTCCCATTTCACATCATCCTCACCATCCGAAATTAATTCAAGTTTGACGGTGGCTTTGTCTTCTGTGAGAAAACGAGCGAATGCCCAGGATCCTTCATGCCACTGTTCCTCTAAAATAGCATTATATAGTGTAACGGATTCTGCCTCAACATCACAACTGAAATGTCCATTCTCATCAGTTTTCACCCGTATGTAGTCGGGGTTCAGCCTGATGTCTGTCTTATAGTTGTGTATCAGCACTGTGCTTCCTTGCGACATGTCTTTCAATACACCCTCAACATGACACCTCACTTGTGCGGATCCGATTGCTGCAACAAATGTGAGTATGAGCACTGAAATACTTTTCTTAATCATGATTGACTATTATAAAATTATTGATATATATTATATATACGTAGTAACACACTATTTTGTCACACCTCTAGGCTGTATTTAACAAATTTTAATGGGCTTTAAGCGTCCGTCTTCTTTTTGGGAAGTTTGCTTCCTGTTTGGGTGATAATCGGCTACATAGGGATGGACACATGGCATATTTCAGTCTGTGTTGTCATTAGGTTATACGGTATGAGGAGTTTTTTACACCCCTCATACCAGATAGTTTTTTAGTTTACTCTTTCCAGTCTGAAGTCCATGGAGTTTACCCATGTGCAGTAGCAAGGTGAGTTCGTGAAGGCTGGGACGGTACTGATTCCGTATTTGATGTTTTTGCCGGTCAGAACGATGTTGTCAAGGGTTACTTTGTTCCATCCGCAGCCGCAGCTGTCGTTCGAGGCGATGATGTCGGCGTATTTCAGTGAGTCGGAAGGGTGGAGATTCAGTTCTGTCTTAGCCTCTTCCCAGATATTTCCTCCTTCTTCACCATTGGCGGGTATGGCGATTTGACTTTTTTTCCCATCAGCGATGGCGTACAGATAGGCGCCGTCAGCGTCTGTTCTTGTAATGGCTGTCAGGCGGTAGGTGCCTGGGGTGAGGAAGGTGTCCTCACGCTCAATCTGGTAATAGTCGAGCAGATCTTCGTCCCATGAGGAGAAATACCGTATTCTGTCGTCGTAGTAATCTCCTATTTCTGTGTGGTCATGCCATACATCTTTGTCTCCTTCTTTTTTTCCTTTCAGGTGAAATTGGGTAAGTTTGAAGTAGGTTTTGTCCATATCGTACATAAGAACTCCCTCGTGGATGTGGTCTTCGATAAAATGTTTGTGTGCGATTTTTGAGATGTTCACACCGCAAACAGTGATAACGATAATGGTGGCAATCCACATTCCAAACCACATCCAGCGTTGGCTCATGCTCATCGGTGCAGCCTTGCCGGAACTGCTCAGCAGCGAGTGGAGAGCACAGTAACCGGGGATGAACAAAATCAGCAGGGTGCAGATGCCTGTAATCCAGAAGAGGAACGGATGTTCGTTGTAAATCGGAATGAGTCCGGAGTCTATGAAGCTGGGCATTTCGTTCGTAGGCGAGATAATAATGCTGATTAGCGCTACGAACACGATAAGGAACGTGATAAACATAAAGAGAAAGATAGCGCCGATAAAGATTTTTACCATAACTCCTAACACAGTCATGAATGAGTTCATACAGCCTCGAGGTTTCGAACCACCTGGATTGAACTGCGTTGCTTCTTTCACCTTCACCTCCTTGGCAAGCTCGTCCGCTATATTTTGGGGGGTCACGTCAATACCTTTCATTTTCAGTCGCTCTTCTGGAGTCTTGGCACAGGGGGCAAGAAAAGCAAGGAGAATATAGAGTAGGATAGGGATGCTGAATACCGGTACAAAATTGAATTGGTCGAAAATGGCCCAGTGGCTCACACTGTTCCATATCACAACGAACAGGACATATCCCAAACGCCATGCAAGTGGGTCGCCTCCGAAATAATTCGAGGCTCCGGAGAGCACGCCGGCGATGATTTTGTCATTTCCGTCGCGGTAATATTTTTTCTTGTTGCCACTGCTATTTCTGTTACTGTTATTGGCCGGTATGGATGATGTCCCTCCATTACCTGGGTTGTTAAACGGTTGTGTGGCGCTTGATGTTGAAGATGCCGTAATGGTTTGGGTGGTTCCGTCTTCTGATTGATTGTCGTTGGAAGTTTCCATGTCCTCTGGCTTGCCTATACGCTTGATGATATTTTCAACATGTTCTATGGTGATGGCTTGAACACCGCTTGATTTCAGTTCTGTGAACAACTCGCCGATACGACCCTCTATGTCATCGGCTATTTCGTCACCTCCTTCTTCTTTGACGAAATGCTGGCGAATGGCGTCAAGGTAATTTTTCAATAACTCGTATGCGTCTTCGTCTATAGCATACAGTTGGCCAAACATATTGATGGTGATATTCTTTTTCATGTTTTTATGAGTTTTAAGTTATTATAGTTTAAAGTTTAATTGATTAATGCTAAGAATAATTTTGTTTTGAATTTGGGCGATTCTTTATTTCAATTCAGTGACTTTAGTATCCCTACCGTATTTGAGATTTCGTTCCATGCTTTGTTTAGCTCCACCAATACGGAGGTTCCTAAGTCGGTCAGTGCGTAATATTTCCTTGGTGGTCCCTGTGTGCTTTCTTGCCATTCGTATTTCAACAAACCTCCGTTTTTCATGCGGGTGAGCAACGGGTAGAGCGTACCTTCCACTACAAGCAGATCCGCGTCTTTCAGCTTGTTGATAATATCAGAGGTGTAGGCTGGCTGATGTTGCAACAGCAGCAGGATGCAATAATCAAGCATCCCTTTACGCATCTGTGATTTCACGTTTTCAATGTTCATGATTGTCTGATTTTTATCGGTTTTGTTCTAACTTTGATGCAAAGTTATAAATTTTTATAGTACTATGCAATACAAGGTACTGTGAAAATTAAAAATTTAACTGTTTTTAACAAATCGGAGCCACTAATAGGTGATTTAATGACAAAAAAAGTGTGTCACTAAAGAATGACACACTTTTTATTATAGGATAAAATAACGTTATCTGAGAAGCCGCTTTTTGTTAATTTGTTATCTAAATAACTAATAACTAAATTACCGTTTCTTTCCAAGGATATCTGCTATTCCGTCCATGTCGAATGCAAGAGACAGGCGAAGAGTCTGATCCAATGGATTGCTCTGGGAAGCGGAAATCACATAACCTGCGTCTATCGAGAACACACTCATCTTGAATCCTGCGCCAACGGTCCAATATTTGCGGTTTCCCTTGTTGGGATGCTCATAATGATAACCCGCACGGAGGAAAAACTTGTTGTCGTATGCGTATTCCAGACCGGCACTCCAGGATATCTCCTGCATTTCTTCCTTGAAACCATTCGGAGCATCGTGGAACGACTTGAATATACCTGATATGGGAGACAGGTTGTAATAACCCTCGTCCATCAGCCAGCTTGTGTAACCGGAATAATCGTCTTCTGCAGCGCCTGTCTCAAGAATATACTGCTCCATCGTAGGACGGGTGGGGACCATCAGCTTGTTTACATCTGCAGATAGGCTGATTGTGTTGAACTCGTCAATAGGCATCAGCAAGGAAGCACCAAGACGTAGGTTCGTCGGAAGAAACTCGCTTGTGTTGCCCTCGTCGTAAGAAATTTTACTACCGATGTTGCTGGCGTTCAGACCCCAGCCTAACTGACACTCACGGTTGCCGATATTCAGATAACCGTTGTGGTAGATGGCAATATCTGCTGCAAAGGCATTTCCTGGAGTGGTCTCATCATCGGCTTTATATGCCAGGTCTGAATGGATATAGCGAAGACCTACTGCAGCTGAGAATGTCTCACTCAGCATTCGGGAATAGGCCACATCAACAGAAAACTCGTAGGGCTTGATGGTCTCGTTAAAGTCGGTACCATAACCGGCTATAACCTCGCCAAGGGAGAAATAGCGCAGAGAGGCACTGATGGCATCCCAGTCGCCGATTCTGTAATAACCAGTCACGTTGGCCAAATCGATGTCTTTCACAATATGACGAAGCCAAGGAGTGTAGTTCAGAGATACGCCTGAACGACTGATACAGAATGGATATTTGGCGGGGTTCCAATATTGCGAGTTTACATCTGGATCCGTGGCGGCACCTACGTCACCAATACCAGCAGCGCGGGCATCGGGAGCAATTGCCAATGAGGTCACACCATAGTAAACTGGATTTAGCTGATTCTTTATGTCCTGGGCATTGGCTGTGAAGATGACAAACAACAATGCGAAGGTGGATAATACTTTCTGTCTCATCAATAATTCTGTTTGATGTTGGTTAAGATCTAGGCTTTTTTCGATTATTTCTCTTATAATAACGTTTTTTGTCGCTCTTTATTGTATATCTCTTTTACTTGTTCTCTTTTTCAATGAAAACATTTCTGTTCTTGTTTTCTTGTCTTGTTAAATAATAAAAGTTCTAAATGCTCAAATAAATATTAAATCGTAAATATTAAATCGTAAATAATCTTGTTTTTCTAAATCTTTTTAATGTTTCTTCCTGACGACAATGAATTTCTTCGTTTCTGATGCTATCGGACCGTTGGCTGTGGAGATGCCTGCTTTCACGATATACACTCCCGGGACAAGATGGCTTTCGTTCTCGTTCATGTTCCAGTTGAAGGTGTATGAGGTGGAAGGACTGAAATTAGTCTCACTCGTTCTGTAAATCAAGCGCCCGCTTACATCATATATTTGAAGACTGATTGTCAGGTTCGTCTGTGGTCGGTCGTTGGAGATGGTGAACAACACATTGTCGGATGTCGGGGTGTTGATGTCAAGGGAGAATATCTGGGGCTTCGCACCGGTGTTCACATAGAAATCGATTGTTCCGGTGGAAGGATTGTTCAGAATGTCGTAGGCGCGGATGGTCAGTGTGTGATGACCGTCGGGGAGGGTAGGAAGACTGAACTCCACTTTACCGCTGGAGTAATCTCCTGGAGTGGTAGTGAAATAGCTGTTTAGAGAGAAAGTGGATGATTCATCGTTGTCAATTATCGCCTCTATATCATGTCCGATTCCGCTCCCTGTCATATTGATGCCGTCTTTGTCTGAAAGATAGGCCATCAGCAGAGGTGTCTCGTTCACTATGTCGCCACTCTTGAACTGGTCGGTGTTAAGATAAATCGGCGTGATGGCAGGACCTATTGTGTCGGTGCTTATCAAGTCACTTGTGCCGGCTATCTTGAACTGGGTGTTGTAGCCGTTTGCCTCGTGGCTGTGGTCGCTGTTTGTGGCATAAAGGCTGATCAGACCGTTTTCGCCACTGTAGTTGTTGTCGAGCGGGACGGGAAAGCGGAAGGCGAAACTGCCGTTCTTCACGCTGTCAACAACCGTATAGAGGGTTTTTATGCGTGAGTAGAACTGGAATGGTTCGGTCTTTGCCTCGTTACCGTTTGTCTCTCCCCTCGAATTGTTCAGGCAAGTCACCAGTTCCTCGTTGTCTAATATCGTTGGATAAATCCAGCCATTGAAGTTATTGTCTGCCTCTCCACTACGGTTCTCAATATGTCCTTTCACAGTCACCAGTTCACCGGCATAAACAGACTCAGATTCACCGTCTGCTGTGGATTTGCCATTGATTTCATCTATCACTATATTATAGGTGGGAATCGCAAGCTTGATGGCAGGATCACCTAACAGTACATACATAATACGGTTGATGGAGGAAGAGCCCATCAGCGTCAGGTCGCCTTTGGCTTTCGCCAATGCCTCGCCTATAGTCAGCTGATGACCGTTGGCGTCAAACGACAGAACGTTTTTCATGAACTGGATATTCATCTGGCGGTTCGGATTTGAATAGACTGTGCGAGTGGTGCCTATGAAACCCATGGCACAGCCACCGATGTTCAATATGGCGCTCTCGCCGATATTGTCCTTGTTCATGTCAAACGGGGCTACGTCGCAAGCGGCAGTGAACCAAAGCGGCAGGCGGGTGGAGCTCCAGGTCGTGAAGTCGTTGTTTAACATCAGCTGCTCATGGGCAAGCTGTCCGGGAGCACCATGACCTGTGTAGTCCATCACCAAAGCGCCATCAAGCATCACCTTGTCTATGTCTGCTTTGGCATTTGGGTAATGGCTGCCTGTGGCGGTGGTCTCGCGTTCGTAGGTGTCGGTGTAAATACGGCGGATGAGGAAATCGCTGGTGTAGGGCTTCAAACTGTTAATTACGGTCTCACCGTCATCCATGTGAAGATTGTTGTTTCCATCGTCGCAGATAAAGCATAGTAGGTTCTTCCAACTGCCTACCTCTTTGTTGCTTATATACGCTATTAGCTTGTCAACCACACCCTTGGCCTGATGGCTCGACGACACTGGCAGACGGCCAACACCTATTCTCGGAATACCGTTGGTGATATTATGGATATTGTCATCAACCAAACCATAGTATTCTTCCAGAACGTAACTTTCAGTCTTGCTCAGGGAGTTGTCTGACTCGTAGCATAGCAGATAGTCGTCGGGAGACTTTGTCTGAAGGGCTCCGGTCACCATTCGGTTGTCCCATACACCGTCACCGAACAACAGCAGGTTCTTTGGACGGTTACTTTCATCAGAGGCTTTGTCGTAAAGCATCTTCATGAACAGGCGAAGGGCTGTGGCGTCGGGAGTCCCGCCGGAAAATTCGTTATATACTTTGTCGATTGTCAAAACCACGCTGCGAAGACTGTCGTAGGTCGTATGGGCATCAGCAAGTCGCTGAGCCTGACTCACGTACTTGCCATTGGCAGGGACAACAATCACCAAGTCGAGATTGCTTAAACTACGCAAATCTTGATTCGCTATCTTCCCTGCAACTGTGGGGCTGGGAAAGGTGGAGGATGGATTCAGGGCCACTAACTCTTCGTCCATCCAAGTGAAATTCTCCGATTCACTTGTGAACGGGACACTCATAACACCGGAGCTCACACTTCCTTTTACGTTCTCTATCTCACCGTCACGGCTCACACGCCAGACAATTGTACCGTCTGAAGCCCCTGATACCTTGAATACAACATCACCATCCGTGTCCGGACGGAAAAGTAAATAATTATCGTCTATTTGGAGCTTGCGGTCGTAGGTCGCACGGATGTAGTCGAGATGGCCTGGAATACCGCTCAGACGGGTGTGAACTAGTTTTACGGTGTTTTTCGTTTTCACACCGTCATTTATAGAGAAACTGCCAGAACGCAGAATACCATGGTCATAATTGCCAAGTTTGGGTATGGTGATGTTGCCGATGACGGTGTCGTTCAAAGAAACCTCTAATTCAGAGGCGGTCGTGCCGGCAGCACAGAACTGAACGTCAAGCCTGACTTGCCCTCTGTTTGACAGACCGGGCAGCTCAAGATTGTAATTGCGGCTGTTACCTGTCTGATAGTCGTAACTCTCAAAAAACATGCGACCGGAGTTCATGAAGCTGTATCCGTCACTCTCTATCAATGAATAGTCGGGAAAATCTGTGGTCTCATGGGCGTCTGAACCGACTTCGTAGCTGTAAGTGGGAAAATCCATCGGGTTGTCTCCCTCGGTCAGTAAATAATACTTAAAGTTAGAATAGGGGTTGTTGAAATGGGTGAAACTGGTCACTCCCTTGGTGGTCTGAAGTGTCCATTGTGTAGTTCCACGGGCGTAGAACAGCAGTTTGTCAGACATCCGGTATAGGGGAAGTTCTTGCAAATCACCTTCATCTCCGAATAATCCTGTCTCTGGAACAACCTCAGTGTTCAATCCATAGAGTTTCACGCGGTCGGGGGAACTGAAACCCATCGAACGCAGACTGCTGTGGGAGAGTTGATACACACCTGGTTTCTCAACACGGATTTTAACCCATGTACCCGAGGAGAGCAGCGATTTCGTGGATAGACTGTCACCTTCAGCTGCCGATATCTTTATTATCGGCATGAGTATGATGAACAATAATAATAATCTGCGCATAACTCTATTGGATTTTTATTATGTTTTGATTAGTAATAGCTAAATATTCTGATAATTAACAACTTAAATCTTTAAATTCCCAAATCATTATAATTCTTCATATCCTAATATCTTAAACCGTAAATCCTGTTGGAATCTCTTTTTCAAGCAATAAGATGAGTATATACACTTTTCACTTTATACCTTATCTACTTTACTCTCAGATTCAAAACTTCCCGTTCACCGATGTATCCCTTCAGTGTCTGACCTTCTTTCACCTCACCAACACCACAAGGGGTTCCTGTGAATATCAGGTCGCCTGTCTTCAATGTGAAGAAACGGCTCACATACGACACAATTCGGTCAACGTTGAACAGCATTTCAGAAGTATCTCCTTGCTGAACGGTATTACCATCAATATCCAGGTGAAAATGAATATCTTGAATCAGCTTACGCCAACATGCTTCACTGATATGGGTACCGCCGGTTTTCGATGGTTTTAGTTCTGCCACTACGGATGTGCATCCTGGTATATCAAACAGTTCCTCCTTGGGAATAAAAGACCCTAGGGCTGCAGAACCGTCAAAGCCTTTGCATAGTTCCCACGGTAGTCCGTCGGAACGGAGCTGACGTTGCAAGTTTCGGGCTGTGAAGTCAATTCCAACTGTCACTGAATTATAATATCGGTGGGCGAATCGTTCAGAAACGTCCTTCGCTAAACGGTCGATTCTCACTACCAGTTCTGCCTCATAGTCGAAGCGGTCAGAAAAATCCGGAATAAAGAATGGCTTCCCCGGATGGAGGATCGACGAATCGGGCTTGGAGAATATCACAGGCTCTTTTGGTAATAACGATTCGGCTAGTTCTTTATTGTGTGCGGCATAATTCATGCCTACTGCCAATATCTTCATGACTTCCGATTTTTTCTGTTAATATCTTTTTTATGGTAGAAAAGCGATGTGGTGCGTCTTGCATACAACTTAAACAAACAATGTATGTTCCTTCAGATGTAATAACTGTATTCTCGTCTTCTTCTAAATCGTACCAACTCGTTATTATATAATTCCGAACAGCCGCAGTATATCATTGAGATTCGCAAATATCAACAAGCCGAGTAGAATGAAGAAGCCAACATATTGGGCACGTTGTAGGAACGTGTCGCTGGGCTTTCTGCCTGTCACTATCTCATAAATGCAGAATAAGGCATGACCACCATCCAAAGCTGGAATTGGAAGCACATTTACAACGCCTAACATAATCGACAGTAAAGCGGTCAGCATCCAGAAGCTCTGCCAGTCCCATACACCTGGGAAAATGTTGCCGATTGTGATGAAACCACCAACACTTTTTGCGCCTTTTTTCGTGAAGATGTATTTCAGGTCGCTTACATAATTTGTCAGCTGTTTCCAGCCAAAAGAGATGCCTGCTGGTATCGACTCAAAGAAACCGTATTCTTTGGTTGTTGTCTTATATTCGGGACTTTTATTCACAAAGCCAAAGGTTAGTTCGGGGGTCAGCAATGCCTCTGCTTCACGGATGCTGTCGCCCTCTGCTATTGTCACACGTACTTTGCGCAATGCAAGACTGATGCTGTCTGAAACATTTTCATCTGTAGATGTGGATCGCATCATGGCTAATTGCTGGCTTAAATCGTTGAAGTCTTTGATATCTTTGCCATTCAAACGGGTGATACGACTGCCTTGTTTTAAGCCAATTTCCTCTGCGGGTGTGCCGGGAACCACACTGTCTACACACATTGGCATCAGTGCGTCGGCAAAGCGAGGCTCATCAAGCATCTCTAACAGGTTCAGGTCGCCAGGAAGACTGACTTCTGTTTGTTTGCCGCAGCGAAGAACCGTGGCTGTATGGGCGGTAGAGAGGGTACGCAGGCAAGCGGGCTGCCAGCTTTCAAATGATGTGCCATCTGCACTGATGATTATGTCGCCATCTTGGAAACCAAGAGCTTTGGCCTCGCTGTTGAACTTCAGACCATAAGTCATGTCCTGGGGGCTCACATACGACTTTCCCCAAGCATAAAGCACCATTGCGTAGATGAAGAAGGCAACGATAAAGTTCATCAGAACACCACCTAACATGATTAACAGACGCTGCCATGGTTTTTTTTGGCGGAATTCCCAAGGCTGAGGATCTTGACTGAGTTTGTCTTTGTCTTGCGTTTCGTCTATCATGCCGTCTATCTGGACATATCCGCCAAGGGGAATCCAGCCGATTCCGTATTCAGTACCACGATATTCATAACTTCCGTCCTCCTTTTTCGGGACAGGCTCTTTGCCGAACAGCTTTCGGAACCAGGGCGTGTATGTGCTGAACAGACTAAATTTCCAGTCGAAAAACAGATAAAATTTGTTTACACGTGTCTTAAAGAGTTTTGCAAATAGGAAATGACCACCTTCATGGAGGATAATCAATAAACCTAATGAAATAATTACTTGAATAATTTTGATTAATACTGTCATGAATCTCTGTTTTTAATATTGAAGAGGAGAAAACACATAGGCAAAATGATTTTAACTGTACATATTTTAGAAATAGACTTTTGTTTCGTCTTCTGCTCTTCTTGTCTTATTGTCTTCTTATTTTATTTTTGTCATTACCAGATTTTTTGCATAACTCCTCGCTTTTCGATCTGTCTCTAAATACGTGTCAAGCGAGCAGTCATACACTTTTTCTATTTTGCCCATCGTCTTTTCGATAATTTCTGATATCATCATGAATGGAATCTCTCCATCAATGAAAGCGCGGTTGGCTATTTCGTTAGCGGCGTTCATAATACAAGCCATGTTACCCCCCTCCGACAGGGCATCGTAGGCAAGCTGAAGGCAACGGAAGCGCTTCAGGTCTGGTTTTTCAAACGTCAGACTACCTAAATGGGGAAAATCAACACGCCCGTATGGATTGGCCAGTCGATGGGGATAGCCCAAAGCATACTGAATGGGGAGACGCATATCGGGGATACCTAACTGAGCTTTGATGACACCATCTTCAAACTGAACCATCGAGTGAATCACAGACTGAGGATGAACAACCACTTCTATTTTATTCGAAGGGACACCGAAAAGCCAGTGGGCTTCAATCACCTCAAAGCCTTTGTTCATCATGGAGGCGGAGTCTATAGTGATTTTTGCGCCCATCTGCCAGGTAGGATGTGACAATGCCTGTGAGGGAGTTGCCATTTGGAGATCTTCTGAATTGAAACAACGGAATGGACCGCCAGATGCCGTCAGCAGAATTTTCTCTATTGGATTGCCGGGCTCAAGACACTGGAAAATGGCAGAATGTTCCGAATCAACAGGAAGCAGAGGCACCTTATACTGGGCGCACAGACGTGTAATCAAGTCACCGGCAACAACCAGTGTCTCCTTGTTGGCCAACGCTATCGCTTTTTTTGCCTTGATTGCACTGATGGTGGGACGAAGACCGGCAAAACCCACCATAGAAGCCAAAACCATGTCCACTTCCTTGTCCTGAACCACCTCACAAAGCGATTGCTCACCGGCATAAACTTTGATGGGAAGATCCGACAAGGCACGTTTCAAAGCAGGGTAGTGAACACTGTTGGCTATAACAACAGCTTCTGGCTGAAATTGGCGTGCTTGGGATATCAGCAGATCCACATTATTGTTCGCCGTCAGAACGTAGGCCTCAAACAAGTCGGGATGTGAGGAAATCACATCCAGTGCCTGAGTGCCTATCGACCCCGTCGAACCTAATATCGCGATTTTTCTCATTACGTATCGTAAATATCTAATATCTATAATTATTTGTCTGTCGGGTGCTTCGTTGATATGCAGTGAAGAATAACCTTCCGAATAGACTAACAACCAATTAAATTAACAACTAAAAACTATAAATCCCATACTCCTTCGGGTAATTGCATCCTTATCTCTTTCGTTTCGGAATTTATTGACAGGATAAAAGCCGAATGGGCTGGGATGTAATGGACGCTGCCATCGTTACTCTCTACAATAAAAAGCCAGTTTTCTGTCTGGTCGTCAACACCTGTGATAATTCCTTTCAGAATGCCGTCTGAATCAAATACCTGAAAACCGATAAAATATTCAAGGGTGTATCCATCTGGGTCAGTTTCAATTGTTTTGTTTCGTTCAAACAGCACATCGTTACCAACTAACTGCTGTGTCTGTTCAATGTTGTCTATTCCTTCAAGTTTAACTATCGCTACGTTGTCGGATCGGTATCTGAGATTCTCTATGAAAAAGGGAACTATTATACCATCAACTCTGATCAGGAGATAGGGAGAGTCACCAGAATCAAAGATGTCATCTGTGAAATGAAAATTCAGCTCTCCGTGTAATCCGTGAGCTTTACTGATAAAACCGATTTTATATACTGAATCATCTGATATCATGTCTCTTAGGTGAGATATGGAACATTGTCAGGTAGTTTCTTGGGATCTAAGCGGGTAATATGGGCACCAATAGCAGTAAGGCGCTTTTCAATATCCTCATAACCACGGTCAATCTGTTCGATATTACTGATCACACTGGTGCCTTTGGCACTCAATGCTGCTATTAGCAATGCAATTCCTGCACGGATGTCGGGTGATGACATCTTGGCACCACGGAGCTGGAATGTGTGGTTATGGCCAATTACCACTGCACGATGAGGATCGCATAGAATTATCTGAGCGCCCATGTCTATTAGTTTGTCAACAAAGAACAAGCGGCTCTCAAACATTTTCTGATGGAAAAGCACACTACCGTTGGCTTGGGTCGCAACGACTAATAGCACACTCAGTAAGTCGGGGGTTAACCCAGGCCAGGGGGCATCGGAAATCGTCATGATACTCCCATCTATGAATTTATCCACTTTATAAGTGGATTGGGCTGGTATGTGTATGTCATCGTCTTTACGTTCCATCCTTATGCCAAGGCGGGAGAAAATCTCAGGGATGATGCCTAAGTTGTTGAACGACACATTTTTGATGACTAAATCACTTCCAGTCATGGCGGCCATACCGATGAAACTGCCGACCTCAATCATGTCGGGAAGAATGCGGTGCTCGGTTCCATGAAGCTCGCTTACTCCTTCAATCTTGATGAAATTCGAGGCGATACCGCTAATCTTTGCTCCCATGCGGTTCAGCATTTTGCATAGCTGTTGGATATAAGGCTCACAGGCTGCGTTGTAAATGGTGGTTTTTCCGGGGGTCAGCACACTTGCCATAATAAGGTTCGCGGTGCCTGTCACTGAGGCCTCGTCAAGAAGAATGTCAGCACCATGAAGTGAAGAGGCATCAATCTCAAAACGGCCGCTTTCATCATCAAAGTCAAATTTTGCTCCCATTTTCTTCACACCGTAGAAATGGGTGTCTAAACGACGACGACCTATTTTATCACCGCCAGGCTTGGCTATGCGGGCACGATGGTATTTGCCAAGTAGCGGACCTAGAAGCAAAACAGATCCGCGAAGACGTGAGCAACGCTGCACAAATTCCGGACTTGCCAAATATTCCATGTCAAGATTGTTGGCCGTGAATTCCCAGGAACCTTGACCGTGTTGAACACAACGGACACCCATTTTGCTTAAAATCCCGATTAAGTTATTGACATCTAATATGTCAGGGATATTGTGCATCAGCACTGGTTCCTCTGTAAGCAAAACAGCGCTTATCACCTCCAATGCCTCGTTTTTGGCACCTTGTGGAGTGATTTCACCATGGAGCTTGTAACCGCCTTCTATAACAAATGATGACATAACGCTTATTTTTTCTTTTTCTTTTTGGATGGACGCATCTGCTGGACTTCTGTCAGTATTTCATTGTCGCTCATGAGTTTTATTTCACTCGGAAGATAGCTGACAGCTCCGTCGGTCATGCGGGCCAAGTCGTCAAACACTTTCTCGTCGGTCATCACATCTTTGTTCCAACGGCCTAAACTTCTTTTCATCTGATTGCCAATCATCTTGATAAGTGCTTCACGCTCAGACTTATCCTCTATCTCCGAGAGCTTTTTCACTAATTCTTCGAGTATGGCTCCATAATGGCGTTTTGAGATGTTTTTCTGAGGATAGGAGATACGAGAACGGTTCGATTTCAAATCGCTTAGCTTTTCTATTTCGTAAGGATAGTCAATGTCTAACTCATAGCATGACATGGCAGCAAGATGATTCCATAATTTCTTCTGGAATTCTGTTTCATCGCCACTGTGACTACGCATATTGGACATAATCTGGATGATTGTCTGGGCACAGCGGTTACGATCACTGCGGTCTGTCAATGTCATGCAGTGGTCAACCATGCTCTGGATACTACGGCCATATTCCGGCAGAATCAGAGGAGGACGGTCTGTGTTATAGTCTATCAGACTGCGCTCATTGTCTGAGGGGAATGATTCGTTTATATTCATATTTTTCTGGTTTTGGGCTTACCTGCTATGAAGTCCTTAAGATAGAATGGCTCAAAATAGGCGACATCGGAAAACTCACCTCTCACATGGGCTTTTTCAGCTAATGGACACATGTATTTGGCGTGAGGACGAATGCCATCAATGAAGTGGGCGTTAGGATGAGTGAGAAATCCCTTGCATTTCGACGAACCGTTACCGAAAAAATAAACCGGATGCGACGATAAATATTCAGAGAAACTATCAGGTGTCACCACTTTGGCACTGGTTGGTTCCAATGGCTTCAGGGAACGGGTATAAATGTTTGTGTAAACCTCCATACGACGTGCGTCTATCATCGGACACAACAAAGCATCATCGGAGAGTTCCAAACGGCCTAGCAATACAGGAACGCAGAGTAATTCCAGGGTGGGAATACTGATAAGATTCAGATTGCGTCCATAACAAACACCTTTTGCGGTCGATACGCCTATGCGAAGCCCGGTATAGGAACCGGGACCGCTGCTCACTGATACAGCATCAAAAGGGATGGCATGATTATCGGTGAAAGAAAGGGCTGATTCTACCATTAACGACAACTTGCTCGAATGAGCATGTTCATCCGTGCTTTCGTCATGATAAATCACTGCGCCGTTTTCACTTACTGCCACCGAACAAACCTCTGTTGAAGTGTCAATATGGAGGATACACGACATTTTTATTCTGTAATTTTCACTTTTTATTATGCAAAATTACAATAATCTAATGAAAAATCCGTATTTTTGTGCAGATTTTCGTGGAAAACAACGTTTTTTATGATTTTCATCTGCTTTTAATCATCGTTTTGTTATCCGATTACTGCAATTTCTAACATCGCTTTTTAATGATTGATAATTTTTAGATTCTTTTTATGATACATTCTATGACCGGCTACGGGGCTTACGTGGCAAACTATCAGGGAAAAAATATTCATGTCGAAGTTAAGTCTCTTAATAGTAAGTCGTTAGACTTAAATGTCAGATTGGCACCTCTCTATAGAGAAAAAGAAATGGAAATCAGGCAGTTGGTTGCCGACAGACTTATCAGAGGAAAAGTGGACTTGTCTATCTGGATTGAAAAAAACGAGAAAGAGCTTGCCGCTCATGTCAATGCCACTGTTGTCAATGATTATTTCCGGCAAATCAGCAAGATTTCCGACGACATGGGGCTTGATATCAGTAACCTTAATGCATCGGAATGGATGGCTGTCATTCTTAGATTACCCGACACCATGACTTCTGTTGAGGTGGAGGTCTTATCCAATGAGGAATGGTATGAAGTGAAGAATGCAATAGTATATGCGCTTGATGAGTTGAATGATTTCAGAATTCAGGAAGGCTGTGCTTTGGAAGCAAAATTTAATGAGAAAATCGATAATATCGAGATGCTGCTCCATCAGATCGAACCTTTTGAGAAAATGAGAATACAAAAAATCAGACAACGGATAACCGAGAGCCTCGAGAATCTTGCAAATATCGACTACGACAAAAACAGACTCGAACAGGAAATGATTTACTATATAGAGAAACTGGACATCAACGAGGAAAAGCAAAGGCTTCAAAATCATCTTGACTATTTCAGAAAGACGATGAAAGAAGACCCAGGACAAGGAAAAAAATTAGGTTTCATTGCCCAGGAGATGGGTAGAGAGATAAATACTACAGGAAGCAAAAGCAATCTTGCGGAAATGCAGAATCTGGTCGTTAAGATGAAAGACGAACTGGAGCAAATCAAAGAGCAGGTTCTCAATGTCTTATAATGGCTTTGCTAGGAATTGCTTTAGATGTGTTTTTGTCACATACAATTTCTGTCTGCTTCTCATCTTTTCTTTCTTCTTTTTTATGAATCTTTCGTCTTTATTTAAAAAAATTAATTTATGATAACAGATAATTCAAGAATACCTGGCAAGGTCGTTATTTTCAGTGCACCGAGCGGAAGTGGAAAAACCACCATTTATAATCGTGTGAAGGATTTGGTTGACAACCTGGGGTTTTCCGTGTCTGCAACCAGCCGGCCACCACGTGAGAATGAAGAGAATGGTAAATCTTATTGGTTTATCACTGTTGAGCAGTTCATGGAGAAAATAAAGAACGATGAGTTTGTTGAATATGAGGAGGTTTATCCAGGAAAATTCTATGGAACCTTGAAAAGTGAGGTGGAGGAGAAGCTGATGAATGGAATCAACCTCGCTTTCGATGTTGATGTCCATGGTGCTCTCAAAATAAAGAGACTTTACGGTGAGAATGCACTTGCCATTTTCATACAGCCACCAAGCATCGATGAGCTTAGAAGAAGGCTTGAATTAAGAGGTACTGACTCAAAAGAGGTGATTGAAGAAAGAATTAAAAGAGCAACTTATGAACTTTCAAGATCCGGAGAATTCGATAAAATCGTGGTAAACGACGATCTTGAGACGGCTGTGAAAGAAACTTACGAATTAGTCGTCAACTTCTTGAATGCGTAAATTGGGGCGTTTATGGCTCACCGATACAAATTTCATCAGGCAACCATGTCAACATTGAAAACCATAGGCATATACGGAGGAACGTTCAATCCTATACATATTGGACACACTTCCTTGGCTCAGGCGATTTGTGAAACAGGTGTTGTGGATGAAGTGTGGTTTATGGTGTCACCACTCAATCCCTTGAAAAAAGACAGTTCAAAAATTATTCTTCCAACCGACACCAGAATCAAAATGGCGAGGATGGCAGTAAAGAATTGTACTTGTCTCAATGTGTCTGATTTTGAGACTAAACTCCCCGTACCGTCATATACAATTACTACTCTGACAGAACTGAAAAAGGAGTTTCCTCAAAACATCTTCTCCCTCCTTGTGGGAGAAGACAATTGGCAACGATTCGGTCAATGGTATCATGCCGACGAGATTAAGGCAAACTTTGATATCATTGTTTATGGAAGAAACGGTGAACAGAACGATGCTGCCATCAACAAGAACGTATCTTGGGCTCAAGTCACATTATACAAAAAAGACGGAAATGATGTCCGTCTTTCTTCCAATTACAAGAAATTTAAGTTGTTTGATATCTCATCCACTCAAATCAGGGAGGCATTCAAATCACGTAACTTGCCTTTTGCTGCTAAGTGGTTACATCCGGATGTGTTTCGATTCATTCTCGAGAATGGATTCTTCGCTTAATCTACTTCTATGCTTTGTTCTAAATTGTTGAAGATGAAATAATTACTTAAGTGGGATGCTCATTTGCTTGTAGAGACTGACTTTATGTATGTACTAAATAAGATGTGATTGCAATATTCTCGCCTTCATCATAATCGTGCTAACTAATTTTTACGATTATCTAATCGTATAGATACAATGACAGCGGATGGTCTGAGATAGACTCGTCCGCTGTCTTGACTTCATCAGTTATTGTATTCCTGCCAGCTCTTCGGCTTGATGTCTTCCTGCTTCAATTCACAGAAAGCCTCTATGAAGGCCTTGGCTAGACGCACATTCGTAATTAGAGGAATATTATGGTCTATTGCGCCACGACGGATTTTGTAGCCGTTGGTCAACTCGCGTTTTGTGTGATTTTTGGGAACATTGATGATCAAATCAAAACAATGTTCGCCAATCATGTCGAGAACGTTGTTCGTGCCTTCCTCGTCAGGCCATGCCACTGCGGTTGCTTCTATGCCGTTATCATTAAGAAATTTTGCTGTACCCGCAGTTCCGTATATCTTGTAACCGTTCTTGATAAGACTTTGGGCTGGTTCAAGTAGGTCAACTTTCCCTTTGGCACCACCGGAGGAGATAAGGATGTTGTGCTTTGGCAGACGGTAACCGGTTGCTATCATTGCATTCACCAAAGCTTCGTTCATGCTGTCGCCTAAACAACCCACCTCACCGGTTGATGACATGTCAACACCTAGAATCGGGTCCGCGTTTTGCAGTCTGGCGAACGAGAATTGAGAGGCTTTCACGCCAATACGGTCGATGTCGAATTCGCTGCTGTCTGCCTTCGTATATGGAACATCGAGCATGATTTTGGTTGCGGTCTCAATGAAGTTCCGTTTTAGAATCTTGCTTACAAACGGGAACGAACGGGAAGCACGCAGATTACATTCAATCACTTTCACCTCACGGTTCTTTGCCAAATACTGGATGTTGAACGGACCGCTGATATTCAGCTCTTTGGCTATTTTGCGGGAAATCTTCTTGATTTCACGGATTGTAGAGAAGTAGATGTGCTGGGCGGGGAACACCATTGTGGCGTCACCTGAGTGGACGCCGGCATATTCGATATGTTCAGAAATTGCGTATTCTATAATCTCTCCCTTATCTGCTACTGCGTCGAACTCTATCTCCTTTGTGTCTTGCATGAACTGAGAAACCACAACAGGATATTCTTTGCTCACCTCTGTGGCCATCTTCAGGAACCGTTCAAGCTCCTCATCATCGTAGCATACGTTCATTGCTGCGCCTGAAAGCACGTAGGAAGGACGTACGAGGACGGGGTAACCAACTTCTCCGATGAATTCCTTGATGTCATCAAGCGAAGTAAGCGCACGCCATGCTGGCTGGTCAACTCCAAGCTTGTCAAGCATTGCTGAGAACTTATCGCGGTTTTCTGCCCGGTCGATATTAACAGGGGAGGTCCCAAGCACTGGAACTCCTTGACGGTATAGTTTCATGGCCAGGTTGTTTGGAATCTGACCGCCCATGCTCACTATTACACCGCGTGGCTGCTCTAACTCTATGACATCCAACACGCGCTCCAACGACAATTCATCGAAATATAGCCGGTCGCACATGTCATAGTCGGTCGATACAGTCTCGGGGTTGTAGTTAATCATGATTGACTTGTAGCCAAGTTTACGGGCTGTGTTGATGGCATTTACTGAGCACCAGTCAAACTCTACGGATGAGCCAATACGGTAAGCACCGGAACCTAATACCACTACTGATTTCTCATTCTTATAATAGGTGATGTCATGACCCTCCACATGATAGGTGAAGTATAAGTAGTTGGTAAGCTCAGGGTGTTCACTTGCAACGGTGTTGATACGCTTTACTGCTGGGAGAATGTTGCGCGACTGACGGTATTTCCGTACTTCCAGATTCTCTTTTTCCATGTTTGTTTCATTGGGTTTCAACACGAAGCGGGCTATTTGGAAATCACTGAATCCTGCTGCTTTCACTTCACGGAACAAGGTGTCTGGAATGTCTTCTAACCTATTGTAACTTAGTAATTTGTTCTTGAGATTCACGATGTTCCGCAAACGGCTGATAAACCATGCGTCTATCTTTGTCAGTTCCTCTATGCGTTCAACACTGTATCCTTCTTCTAAAGCCTGAGCTATGGCGAAAATGCGGAGATCGGTAGGGTTTGATAGTTCTTCGTCTAAGTGCTCGAAACGTAAATGGTCGTTTCCAACGAAGCCGTGCATTCCCTGGCCTATCATGCGGAGACCTTTCTGAATCATCTCCTCGAAACTGCGACCTATCGACATAATCTCGCCAACTGATTTCATGGACGAACCGATAAGGCGGCTTACACCGCTGAATTTCGTCAAGTCCCAACGGGGAATCTTGCAGATCATATAATCGAGAGAAGGTGCCACGTATGCGGAGTTTGGAGTGCCCATCTCGCCAATTTGATCCAACGTATAGCCTAAGGCAATCTTTGCGGCTACGAATGCAAGGGGATAACCTGTAGCCTTGGATGCCAAAGCGGAAGAGCGGCTCAGGCGAGCATTGATTTCAATAATACGGTAGTCATTGGTTTCAGCATTGAAGGCAAACTGAATGTTACATTCACCCACGATATTCAGATGCTTCACGCATTTGATTGACAAGTCCTGAAGCATTTTCACTTGTTCATCACTCAGGGAACAAGTAGGAGCTACAACTATCGATTCACCAGTATGGATGCCAAGTGGGTCAAAATTCTCCATTGAAGCCACTGTGAAGCAGTGGTCGTTTGCGTCGCGGATTACCTCAAACTCAATCTCTTTCCAGCCTTTTAGGGATTCTTCAACCAATATCTGGGGGGCGAAAGTGAATGCGCTCTCGGCTATCTCTATGAACTTGGCCTCATCGGGACATATACCTGAGCCTAAACCGCCCAAGGCGTAGGCGGAACGGATCATGATCGGGAAACCGATACGGCGGGCAGCGGAAAGGGCATCCTCCATGTTCTCAACCGCTTGACTCACTGGAGTTTTTAAATCTGCTGCATCTAATTTCTTCAAGAAACGGTCACGATCCTCTGTGTCCATAATTGCCTCTACCGATGTGCCGAGAACTTCTACACCATACTGCTTGAGGGTGCCGTTCAAATATAGTTCGGTACCGCAGTTCAATGCAGTCTGACCTCCAAAGGCGAGAAGAATACCGTCGGGCGACTCCTTTTTGATTATCTCAGTAACAAAATAAGGGGTTACTGGTTGGAAATACACTTTGTCTGCGATACCCTCTGAAGTCTGAATTGTGGCGATATTGGGATTTACCAATACGCTGTTTATTCCTTCTTCACGTAAGGCTTTAAGGGCTTGAGATCCAGAATAGTCGAACTCACCGGCCTGACCAATCTTTAATGCGCCGGAGCCCAACACCAGCACTTTTTTGAATTTCTTTTTTTCCACAATCTTTTTTATTTTTTGTTTATTACTTATTGGTCTTTGTTTGTATATGTATGAGTAATTTCGCCTTAAAACACAATTCTTAATTTAACGGATTCCAGCCTTGAGCTTTCAGTTCAAACTCTTTGCCGTCACGGCTTATCAATGCCATGCCAAGATCATTTTTCGTTATGTAACCAATCTCTTTCACTCCCTCTATACAGGAAATTTTATCATGTTCTGTTATTGGCACTGTGAACAAAAGCTCATAGTCCTCACCACCGTTCAAGGCACATGTGATTACATTCATGTTTAGTTCTTCTGCCATTACTGCTGTCTGATAGTCTAAGGGTATGCGGTCCTCATAAATTCGGCATCCAACACCCGACTGACTACAGATATGCATTAGTTCGGAAGACAGACCGTCGCTGATGTCTATCATCGAAGTGGGATGGATGCCTTCAGTTCGGAGCTTTTCTATGATGTCACCACGAGCCTCAGGACGCATCTGACGTTCCAGCAGATATTCTTTGCCTTGAAAATCAGGTTGTGAAGCCTCCAGGTTTTTAAGAGCGGATTCTCGAGATGAACCCTCAAGTTTTTTCAAATCAGCTAATTGTTGATAATAAACGGCTTTTTCACGTTCAAGGAGCTGAAGACCCATATAAGCACCGCCCAAATCGCCCGAAACACATATCAAATCGGTCTCTCGGGCACCGTTGCGGTATATCGCCTGGCCTTTATCCACTTCACCGATACACGTGATGCTGATGGCGAAGCCTGTCAGAGATGGCGTGGTATCACCACCAACTAAATCCACTTTATGATGATCACAGGCTAGACGGACACCAGAATAGAATTCCTCCAAGTCTTCCACGCTGAAACGTTTGCCCAAAGCAAGACTTAAGGTGATCTGCTTCGGAGTGCCACCCATAGCATAAACATCGCTGAAGTTCACCATGGCGGACTTGTAGCCAAGATGTTTCAGGGGCATATAGGTCAAATCGAAGTGAATACCTTCCATCAGTAAATCTGTTGTCACCAGTATATCCTTCTCAGAAGAGAAATTAAGCACACAGCAGTCATCGCCTATGCCATAATGAGTCTCTGGATTTTTTATTGTGATACCCTCTGTAAGATGCTTGATTAAGCCAAATTCACCAAGGGTACTGATATCGGTTGCCATCTCTTTTGCTTGTATGTTAATCTTATTTA
>JAEEGG010001716.1_pt1 | contig 58088 bp, 45 predicted proteins | sample 9134161 | NCBI WGS metagenome assembly JAEEGG01 (sample SAMN16246543, study PRJNA631951) | gut metagenome | biome: gut microbiome; feature: rumen; material: CR-attached | host: Bos | place: Iran: Karaj | collected 2018-10
CAACTGTCATTTTGTTCATTGTTTCGTTCCTTTCAAATTGTTGTTGGTTGGAATGGTATTTTGTATGGAACACCATCACAGATGTCCTCTATCATTCCATTAAGAACGTCCCTTTTCCGGGAAATCTACATGGAAAAACGATTTTTTTGAAAAAAACGGCCTCTTTCTCTCATTCTCACAGCAAAATGCCCGTGTTGAATGCCGGAGATTTCGTCAATTTTACCGCATATTCTCGAAAATACGGTTGAAATTCCGTCCGGGGAATGTATATTAGTCGATGTTCTCAACAAACGGGCTGGCTTCCGAATGTTAGGTGACCTCGGAAGAAGCTCAAAACCACAGCAAGGAGTTCATACTATGAAACTCGGTTATTTCCTCGGTTGTTCCGTTGCACTCGCGTTCGCTCTCACTGCGATCGCACAGGCTCCCGCTCCCGCACAGGGTCAGGGACAAGGTCAGCGTCCCGCCATGGGACAGGGCCAGCGTCCGGGCCAGGGCGGTCAGCGTCAGGGCGGTCAGCGCAACGGCGGCAGCCCGTTCGGAGCCGGCGGCTTCGGGGGCGGCAGTCGTGTGGAACCGCTTCCGGAAGGTTTCGTCCCCTCCGAAACGACCATCTTCAATTCCCAGTATCCCGCCGTGAATCCGAAGACGCGCGAGGCCATCTACAAAGTGAACGCCCCCGGCGCGCAGAAAGTCACGATCACGCAGGAAGGCAAAGTCTACAACATGGAAAAGGCCTCCGACGGACGCTGGACCGTCAAGACCGATCCGCTGGTCGTCGGCTTCCACTATTATTCCTACAACGTCGACGGCAACACGTTCTTCGATCCGGGCACGGAAGCGTATTTCGGCGGCAACTTCGAACAGTCCGGCATCGAGATCCCGGAAGACGAAAAGGAAGCGGCCTACTACCACTTCGACAAGAACGTCCCGCACGGCCAGGTCCGCCGCTGCGATTACTGGTCCGAGATCAACGGCGTTCCGCGCGTCTGCCACGTCTACACGCCCGCCGAATATGAGACCCATCCCGAAAAGCGTTACCCGGTCCTCCTCCTCCTGCACGGCTGGGGAGAAGACGAAAACGGCTGGACCAATCAGGGAAAGACCAACTACATCATGGACAACCTGATTGCGGCGGGCAAGGCCGTTCCGATGATCATCGTCATGGACTGCGGCGACCTGAAGACCAACTCCTACTTCAAGAAGCCCGGCCAGGGCGGCCGCGGCGGCAACGTCAATGACATCTTCGTCAAGGAACTCCTTCCGTTCATCGACGCCAACTTCCGCACGCTCCCCGGACGCGAGAACCGCGCCATGGCGGGTCTTTCCCGCGGCGGCATGCAGACCTGGAGCACCGTCACGTCCAACCTCGACAAGTTCTCCTGGATCGGCAGCTTCAGCGGACTCTCCGTGAACGGCGCGATCGACCAGGCGTTCAACGGCGCGTTCAAGACCGCGAAGGAAGATGCATCCAAGAACATCAACCACATCTTCATCGGCCTCGGCTCCGAGGAGCGTCCCGAGAATGCGAAGCGCGTCGCGGATGCCTTCAACGAATTCGGCATCAAGACCACGTTCTTCGTGTCCGAGGGAACCGCCCACGAGTGGCTGACCTGGCGCCGCTGCCTCCGCGAATTCGCTCCGATCGTCTTCAACAAGAAGTGATCGGCCTTTCCAATTCGTATAGTATTATCCGGGACCGGAGTCCATACGGGATTCCGGTCCCGTTTTTTCATCTGTTATCAGGAAAAACAAAAAAGCCTGCGAAATCGCTGGACTTCACAGGCGTTTAAAACAAAATGGTGGAGGCTAAGATGAATTCTTAGCGCAACCTCTCTTTTTGAACTCATAATTGCCGAAAGCCGATTTAGGGAGACCTAAGAAATCGAACGGCTCATAACAAGTGACTTACGGCTGTTTTTTTGTTATCGCGCGGAAAAGCATTTTTCGTCATCCAAGGTTACGCTTTTTCAGCGCTTCTTTCATCGCATATCCAAGTCGTTGATTTTGCTATCTTTTGAGCGTAAGTCTAAACAAGCCTCCAAAAGCATCCATGTTTCAGCCCGTTTAGCTTTCCGGAAATAGCAAGTCAACTATTTTCATTCAGATAACCGATAGACAACTCATAGATCATCTGAGTCTTGGTGTTTGAACCGTTCCCCATCCTTTATAGCGCTTTCAGCTTTGTTTGATGAATGACCGAAAGGCCGTTCTAATTGTAGCTCAAGCATTGAAACGCATTAGCATAGGACAGCCCCCCCCCAAAAAAAGAAAGGTACCCTGAAGGAATGAAAGCAGAAAGAGAAAAACCACAAATGCCTTCCTAACTCCCACTTCTATGCTGGAGAACAAAGTCATGACATCCGCAAGGTGAAAACTCCAGAAGTTTTATACAGATCCTTGATTATTTATTTTTCCAATAATCATAATCATTTTTTACCGAAACGGGTACAGAATCGGCAACGACAAGTTTTGCGGCTTTAGAAAACTGTTGTTCCGCTAATGCTCCCACAATTTTTGGTCTCTCTCCATTTTTTTTGAAAATTGAAAACATTTCTTTAATTTCTTGTGGAGAGAAATTGCGTATAATAGACTCGTATATACCCTCAGCTGAGTTTGCTACACCATATCCATTTCCTAGATAGCAAGATACTACCGTTTCCACCAATTGAGGCTTTGTCGAGTTTGGGACTTCAGTATTTAAGACTAAATGCATTAGTTGTTCTGCAAAGGGTTTTTCATTGTAAAAATTATTCAACTCCAAATGTGCTACCCACAAACGCTGCAAGGCATTTGATATTATAGAATGTCTTTCTGCTTCTGATAACAAATGCAATAGACCAATATGTGTAAAGAAAGAACGTGAAGCATTGTGTCTTTTGGTATCACCATTTGCGATATACTCTGAATGTTTGTTGAGTAGATTTGATATAACTTTGTTTGAAAAAAAGGAAACAGAATCTTTACATATCTGTATTGCATTGCCCCGGGCTGATTCATTTGATGTCGGATCACAATATATCCCATGTAGAATAGGGAAAATAAGCTGGCGTTGCGCGTCACACGTTGTCTTAAGTCGCCTTATCCATTCCGCTTTTTGCTCCTCTGAAAAGATATCAGCTTTTACCGCATGAATACATTCGTTAATATCTATGCCATGAAGATCATTTTGAGCATCAGACCCTAAAACGTACCTTACGCATCGGTTTAGGAAAGCAATAAATTCAACACCATTTATTATACCTATAGGAGGATGTGCAGCTGAAAAGTTGTTACGAATGTTGCGACATTGGTCTAAGAAGAAAAAAGCATCTTCCGAAATGATATTTAACTTTAAGGTTAAATCCAGAAGTTCAGAATCTTGCATATCATTTAACTTGGATTCTGAAAAGTCTTTTTCAAGAATTTGTGCAATAAAGGGAAGGCCAAATGATTCTATTTTTTGTCGCAGAAAAATGATTGTTGCATTCCATACATAATTAATTCCACTATCAAACAAACCACAACTAACTGCAACACACATGCGAGCAAGCAACTCGTTACGCCGGCATAAAGGTATTTTTTCGATTTCTTGTGGCAATGCACCCCACGCATAAGCTATTTCACAATTAGTCGTTAGTATGGTGCGTGGAGCATGAAAAGAAGATGTAATATCGGAAATAGCATTTTCTGTATAATCAATTATTTGTGGAAGACGAAAAGGTGATGTTGCTTTTTCCATTTTTATGTCTCCTGATATAGGTCATTCAGGTCTGATATTTTTCTAAAAAGCTCTAGATTATATATTTGAGGATGAAATAAATCAACTAATTGCGACCTTGTCGCTTTTATGGTTTGATTATTACGATCATAACCTTTCGAGTCTTCATCTACCACAATAGAAAAATGAGATATTTCTTTGAGTTCCTGCCGACCTCCTACATAATTAAAGCCTGCAATAGCTCGGCAAATATGATCACTGAAATGTCCAACCGTTGAACCGCTAATATACATAGCGAACCAAAGATGTGAAGAAGAATTGTTGCATAAAACAGCACCAAAACGCCAATCAGTGTATGTTCGATTCTTTTCCAAAGAAAAGTTTCTGTTTTGTTTTGAATTGTTAAGGATATGATCATTAAGGACATTGTTAACACGAGTTGAAAAACGTTGCCATTGGGAATCTTCGTTTTGAAAAAAAGTTTGTGCTCCATAAATTGAATTCAAGGCAGCATTTTCAAAAAAAGCGAGATCATAGATGTATGCAGACAACAATTTAATATCTGTTGTGCTTTTGAAAAAGAAACAATAACCTGCTTGGTCTTTTTCTGTTGTCTTTATGCCGTAATGTTGAGATATTTCATTCAAGTAAATTGTACTCTCTTTGTTTTCTTTTATTTCATGTTCTGACATCAGTTTGCAAATCCACATTCCATCAGAAATAATAAAACGATTATCTCGTTTGGTTAAATAAACTGAAATAGTATTTCCAAGCATGGTCGAAAAAGGTGTAATAATTTCCAACGTCGCACCACGAAGTTTATAACTCCATAGAGAAGAAAAATCATCCCTTATTTCGCAAAAAACTGACTCTGCACGGTTTTGATCAATAGGCTTATTCATGGAAAGATTCTCCTTCTAAAGGATCAACGTCTGTTTCTGGAGGCAACAGCTGTCCAGAAACGACTATCTCCGGGGATTTTTTAAATAATATATTTTCTTCTTGAAAGAAATATGAAAGTGCAAGTTCAGAACAGTTCAAGAAGATTTGTTCATTTTTATTTAAGATATCGGTTTTATAGGCAATTTCAATTCCTTCTTTCGTAAAGATGTGAAAATGGGGCGTTTTTACTACGCGTTCAAGAAGAGGTATATCAAGCAAATTGAAATGGGGTAATCCAGTTGAATCAAATCGAAAACAAGGACGACGCATGAGGTTTTCATCTATAATCTTGAACTGAAAATCATTCTTGACATTAACATTTGCTTCTACGACTAAAAGTAAAGCAGAGGAGGTTGTACAATGTAATGGGGTAAAACCAATAGCTCGTCCTTTATGATTGCCTCTCTCTTCTAAGAGGATAGTTGTTGAGTTAATTGTTTTCTCTGTGTCTTTTAAGGAGGAATAATATGGGAAATGATCACGCACCTCTTTTTGAATATAATGTTTTGCCATGTTATAGTGTCTCCATCAAAAAGCCAAAAGTTGCACAGTCAACCCCATTGTTCGCGAAACAGGGCAAGTAATTGTGTGCAATAATATAACAAAGACTCTTTGTATTTTCAAGCGAAACCATGTTTTTTTCTTGGTTTTATAGTAGGATAGCCCCCCAGGATATGTGGTGTGCGGGGGGTGAGCCTTACGTTTTTTCAACATCCTACCTTACGTCTTTCTTGCGAAACAAAATGCAACCCAAAGCTGACCAAACAGAAATCATCAGAAGATTAATAAAGAATCCACGAACTGGATGCCAGACTTCCCAAGCAGAAAGCTGCGCAGCTTGTCCACACGGATTAGCATCATGGAGTATCCCATATATTATCCTTTTTATTCCTCCAGTGTAATGAGGATTCAGCACTCCATCTTTGTATTCCTGTTGTACCAAAACTGCATTTGTATGCATACATAAAAAGAGCATTCCAAAAGCAAGCCCCATACATACTATAACAGCATGAGTTTTATTGCCGCAAAGTATTGAGATGACTGAAAACATACAGCCTGTGGACAGACACATCCCAATACCCCATAGGAAATACAAAATCAAATCTGCATTATTTACATTGTTTTCAAAGAAAAAGCGACCAACACCTGCTGAAAAAGCAGTAACTGTACAATAGACAGTAACGCAAGCAACACTATTTACTATTATCTGAGAAAGAACCAACGTGCTACGACGATCTGTTACCAATAACTTATTCCGGATAAAACCATCACTGAAATCCGTGCCAACAAAAACGCTGACAAATGCGGCCATTGTGACTCCATACATACTTATCGGCAGAAAGATGACACGGCTTAACGGTACCGTATAATCCATAGCAGTGGCCTGAATGAACATAAAAACTGCGGAAAACAAAAGCATCACGATAAGAGATATGCGGAAAGCAATGCTGTTCCGAAGTCGCATAAAATCCGCTTTCAGATTATTGATCATCGTTCCTCATCTCCCACCAAAGATAAGAAAAAACTCTCCAAACTTTGATTCCTTTCTTGCACAGACAGTATTTCGCAGTTTTCTTTTGCCAGAGCAAGAGCCAGTTCTGTGATGTTCGGTTTTGCGTATATATCGCATTCGGCATTGTCGATCACTTTATATTCAAGCCTCATATCGTCTAGCACGCCTGACAGCACTGTCGTATCTGTCACGGACAATCTTACACATTTTTGGCAGGCAGAATCAAGTTCATCCGAGCTCATCTCCTTGATTATTTTTCCTTTGTCAATAAAACCGTAATGAGTGGCAAGCTTTGAAAGTTCATCAAGGATATGCGAAGAAATTAACACTGTGATCTTTCGTTCCTGATTCAGTCGAAGTATTAGCTCGCGGATTTCTACGATACCCTGAGGGTCAAGCCCGTTTGTCGGTTCGTCCAGAATTAGAAAATCTGGATTCCCACAGAGTGCCATTGCAATGCCAAGCCGTTGTTTCATCCCAAGAGAAAAGTGTTTTGCCTTTTTCTTTCCGGTATCGTTAAGTCGAGCAAGTTTCAAAAGGTCATCTGTGTCATCATAGGAGGACAACCCAAGAATGGTATACTGCATCTTTATATTATCTACAGCATTCATATCCCCGTAAAACGACGGGGTTTCTACGACAGCACTCATACGACGACGAGTTCTGGCTATTGTCCCGTCCGAGTTTTTTGTTCCGTAGAGTGTGTAATCACCACTTGTCGGATAATGCAGACCACAGATCAGTCGAATCAATGTCGTTTTACCTGCACCGTTCTTTCCGACGAAGCCATAGATCGATCCCTTTGGTACGTTCATCGTGACCCCGTTCAGGGCGTGGAATGAACGGTATGTCTTGCAAAGAGCATTTGTTTTCAGAACAAACTCCATGAGTTTAACACATTTCCTTTCCAAAAACAGTTTATAACCCAACTCTGCTTAGGATGGGATTGCCCTTATGACAGGATAGGCTTCATTAATTCATGGATACTATAGCAGACTTTGAACAGAAGTCAAGTCTTTTTTCGAATAAAGGTATTATGCAGTTCTGACTGTGATTCCTGTTTATTTCAACAAAAGGCATACTCAGGAAGAAACACAGATGCTGAACGATCTATTGATTTGTGGCACGATTGGTGATATAAGTAATTCCCAGCGAGTCTCTCTGAAAGCTGACGAAAGATACCGCCGTCGACGAACGGGAATCCGACACCCCATGGCTTGAGGCATCTTTGATACTGGATGACTGTAGCGACTTTTTTTTGTAAAAAAACGAGTGAATGGCTTGAAAAAATGTGGATTCGATGGTATATTTGAGAAATTCTGAATCAGATTCAAGATTTCGCATTTTGAGGAGAAAACCATGAAATACATCAAACGGGCTTTGGAATCTAATCTCCGACAGTCAGCAAGAACATACAAGGCCGTTCTACTCACCGGAGCAAGACAGGTCGGGAAGTCAACGCTCCTGAAACACCTGTTCCAAAAAGAATACAAGTGCATCTCGCTCGACGACCCGTTCCTAGAAGAGCAGGCGAAAACCGACGGAAACATGTTCCTGACCCTCAATCCGCCTCCGGTCATCGTGGACGAGGTCCAACATGCGCCCGAGCTCTTCCGCTATATCAAAATCCGCTGTGATGAAGCCGACGCAAAGGGACTGTTTTTCCTTTCCGGCTCCCAGCCGTTTCACCTGATGAAGAAGGTTTCCGAAACGCTTTCCGGGCGGATTCACATCGTCGAATTGAACGGGCTTTCCCTGCGTGAAATCCAGCATGACACGTTCAACGAGCGTTTTCTTCCGACGATGGAATACATCGCCGCACGGAGCAAAACGGCTTCCGCGCCGCAGAACATCTGGGAGATCATTCATCGCGGCGGCTACCCGGCCGTTCAGGACAAGGCGATCGAATGGTCCGCGTACTACGCCGATTATGTCAAGACCTACCTGGAACGGGACGTCCGCGATCTTTCCGCCGTTCAGGATTTGGACTGTTTCAGGCGGTTCCTGGTCGCCGCCGCCGCAAGGACCGGACAACTTTTGAACTACTCCAACATCGCCGATGAGATCGGACGGGATTCCGTCACGGTCAAACGCTGGATTTCCATCCTTGAAGCGTCCGGCCTTGTTTATCTTCTGGAACCCTTCGCAAACAGCATTCTCAAACGGACGATCAAGACCCCGAAGCTTTACTTCCGCGACACGGGGCTTGTCTGTTACCTAACCCGCTGGCTGACCCCGGAAACGCTTGCCTATGGCGCGATGAGCGGACACATCTACGAGACATTCGCAGTTTCCGAAATTCTGAAATCGTTTGCGAACGCCGGACTGGACTACAGGCATTTCGTATCGTTCTACCGGGGACACGGCAGCTCGGAAGACAAGGAATCCGAAATCGACCTGATCATTGAGGAAAACGGCGTCCTGTACCCGATTGAAATCAAACAAGGCACAAAAGTGAAAGCATCGGAAGCGGCGGCATTCCAGATTTTGGACAAAATCAAATCCTCAAAGCGCGGTTCCGGAGCAATTATCTGCAACTGTCCTCAGCCGGGGCGACTACGGGAAAATGTGCTGCAGATTCCAGTCTGGTACGTTTAATGTCGGTTTTGTTTTTTTCTCCGTCGGCCTTTCGCGAGATAGCCTTTATACGCTCATTTTACCTCAGTTAGAGTGTTTTTTATCTATGCGCTAAAAAGAAGCATAAGGGCGCATTATTCACTCAAAACCCATGACCTCCAAATGAAGAGGACTTTGTCTCGCGTCTCGTATGCACATGCGCGATTTTTTTGAGCTTGTTTTCTCCATGACCGTCTCGAGGGAGTGTCGAGTGAGTCATGTTTTTAGTGCGTTTATGCGAAAGGCTACGCATATCAGCGCGGGGGAGGACTCGGTCCTCCTCAGACCGCCAAAAAACAGAGAAAACGGAGAAAAATGGGGCCCATTTTGGCCATTTTTTGGGAAAATCGTCTTTTCCCATGACCGCCACCCGGGAAAAGAATGGTTCCGCAACGCGCTCAAACACAGTGGGTTGATGACATGGTTGCGGACATAAAAAAAGCGCTCGGAGAGGGAGCGCGGAAAAATCTATGGTGGAGTATATGAGACTTGAACTCATGACCTCCTCGCTGCCAGCGAGGCGCTCTAGCCAACTGAGCTAATACCCCATGTTCGATTGACGGAATCTAATATACCATCGTTTCGCGGAAAATCAAGCTCGAAGCCGAAAAAAAGCCGAAAAAAGTTTCCGGCCCGTGTTCCTCTGTACAGAATCCGGCGAACAAATGGGAGAAACATCCACACTTTTGCGTCTATTGCGCCCCGCTGCGGATAAGCATCCAGGCATAAAACGGGCCGAGTTTGTTCGACTCAGCCCGTTTGATTCAGAAGAAGCTGTTTCAGGCCGCAGGAGGCGGTCACTCCCATTCGATGGTGGCCGGTCCCTTCGGGCTGAGGTCGTAGAGCACACGGCAGACGCCGGGGACTTCGGCGAGGATGCGGTCGGTGATCTTCTTCAGGACGGCCCAGTCGATCTCCGGCACGACCGCGGTCATGGCGTCGCGGGTATTCACCGCACGGATGATCACCGGCCAGTCGAACACGCGTTTGGAGTCACGCACGCCCGTGGAACGGTAATCCGGCACGACGGTGAAGAACTGCCAGACAGATTTCGTGAGACCGGCGCGGTCGAACTCCTCGCGGAGGATGGCGTCGGATTCTCGGAGCGCGGCGAGACGGTCGCGGGTGATCGCGCCGGTGCAGCGGACGCCGAGACCGGGGCCCGGGAACGGCTGGCGGTTGACCATGGAGTCGGGGAGACCGAGGGCTGCGCCGATTACGCGCACTTCGTCCTTGAAGAGGAGCTTCACGGGCTCGACGAGCTCGAAATGCAGATCGGGCGGGAGACCGCCGACGTTGTGATGCGCCTTCACGCCGACGCTCTCGACGATGTCGGGATAGATGGTACCCTGCGCGAGGAAATCGACGTCCGTGAGCTTGCGCGCCTCTTCCTCGAACACGCGGATGAACTCGCCGCCGATGATCTTGCGCTTCTGTTCGGGATCGGCGACGCCGGCGAGCTTGTCGAGGAAACGGTCGGTCGCGTCGATGTAGATCAGGTTCGCGCCGAGCTGGCTGCGGAACACCTCGACGACCTGTTCGCTTTCGCCTTTGCGCATCAGGCCGTGGTTCACATGCACGCACACGAGCTGCTGGCCGATCGCGCGGATCAGGAGCGCGGCCACCACGGAACTGTCCACGCCGCCTGAAAGCGCCAGGAGCACCTTGCGGGAGCCGACCTGCTGCCGTATGAGGGCGATCTGTTCTTCGATAAACTTGTCTGCGAGTTCTTTCGTGGTGATGCGGACCATATCGTCCGGGCGTTTGTTGCTGTCCATAGCGGAATCCTTTATTTGAGAAGTTGAAGCGCCGCAAGTCCGTGTTTTCCTTCTTCGCGGCTGTGATTTCATCCAGTTATTATACTGCGTTTTCCGCAAAAATCAAGAAAAAACGAGAAAAAAATGTGCCGGACCGTCAAGTCCGGCACAGTATCAGCACTGCTTACGGTGTGCTCAAGCGGGAGAGCAAGCCCTCCACTTCGGTTGTGCCTTGCCTTGCTTCGCAACGGCACGGGGAACATGCCATGCTATGCGATGACAGTCCATTCCGTGCCGACGCCGTATCCCAGGATATTCCAGTTGTCCTGGATGGCGTTGGTGTAGTAGCCGAGCATGCCGGTGGAATACTGACGGACCAGGAGGTCATCCTGCTGGTCGCCGTTGTAATCGCCGCAGCCGGCAATGAACCAGTCGCCGGGATCGAGCTGGCCGATCGAAGCCCAATCGTCGGGGTTGCCGTCCGCGAGCATGACCATCGAACCGGAATTCTCATGGAACAGCACGATGTCGTCCCTGCCGTCGCCGGCGAAGTCGCCGATCGCACGGAGTTCCCAGCCGGACCAGTTGTTGACACCGGTGCCGAGAAGCGTCGACACGCCGTCGATGCCGACGGAGTAGAACAGCTGGCCGCCGTTGTAGCTCATCAGCACGGAATCCCTGCCGTCGCCGTCGAAATCGCCGCAACCGGCCAGAGTCCATGCGCTTCCGCCGAAGTCGGTGCTGAGACCGACCCATTCCTCTGTGCCGTCGATCCATGCGCCGAGAGCATAGATTTCCGGGGCATACCAGACGATGGAATTCGCGCCGGATGCGTTTCCGGTCAGGTTGCCGACCTTGTTCCGCCAGGCGACGCCGCTTCCGGAATCGATCAGGAATCCGATGGTATGCCAGTTTGCATCCACATCCACGCCCTCCGAATAATATCCGACATACGTGCCTTTCATGTCGATGATCGTCGCTTCGCCCATCATCACGGTATCCGCCTTGCCGTCGCCGTTCATGTCATGGGCTCCGAGGATATTCCATTCCGGCGATCTGCCGCGTCCCTGGCTCTGCCATTGCGCCTGTCCGTTCATCCAGAATCCGGTCTGATAGTCTCCGCCTGTCCATTGGAACAGGACATCGCTGATGCCGCTGCCGTCGATGTCGCTCTTCGCGGGTTTCGCCGAAGTCTGCTGGACCATCCAGAGGCCGGTGCCGCCCATCGTGGAGAGGACGTAGTCGGTGCCGTCGATCACGACGCCTTCTTCGTAGACGGTGCCGTTGACCTGGAACACGACGTCTTCGCCGATCGTGCCGCTGACGAACTGATAGGAGTTTTCCGTAAGTCCGGAAAGGGTGACCTCCAGGTCAATGACGCTGCCGAAGACGTCAGCCGTGACCGCGATGGGATCCGCAGGCTCAACAGTGATTTGGATCGTACCGCCGCCGGTGATCGCGCCGGTGGTCAGGGATCCGTCAATCGTGATCGTACCGGCGTTCGTAACCGAGCCTGTTCCGGTCACGGTCCCGGCGATATCGAGCTGACCTTCGGTTTTGTTGAAGATATCGCCCGTCAGAGTAAAGCCTTCGCCGGTGAATTCGAACAGGCCGCTGTTCTCGATCGACGCGACATTGACCGCGGTGGGCAGCGCAGCCTCGCTGTAGATCGTAAAGGTGCCGCCGTTGATGATTGTCCCGGCGTTGATGGATGCGCCTTCAACCAACCCGGTTACGGCAGAATCATCAATGTAGGAGACAGAGAAGAGACCGGTGGCGTTGTTCGTGATGGTGCCGGTGGACTCGACGATTCTGGTGGAGATTCCGCCATTGTTCGTGATGTCGCCCACAGTGAGCCTGCCGGCGATGATTAAGCCGTTTTCATTTTCGATGTCGTTTCCGAGGTTGTTCAGAGTAGCGGCCTGGATCCAGCCGTTGATACCGGCATTGAGCTTGGCGATAATACCGTCGGCATTTCCGTTGTTGATCGTTCCGGTGACATTGATGCCTACACCGGTTTCTTTGGGCGCGGCGGTTTGAATTTCGCCGGAAACGTTATCGATCGATCCTGCGTTGACCTCTCCGGCGATGATATAACCCCGTGTGCATTTTTCCTCGATTTCAGGATAATAGCCGTCACTGTAGATGGAACCCGCGGTCAGGATGCCGACCTCGATTTGGCGGTAGTTGCGGAGCTCGCCGGAAATATCGATCTGGTGATCCGGCTGCATTTCCGTGCCGAGTATACCATAGTTCACGACGTTTCCGGTGACCTCGAACTCCCTGGCGGTGATCACGGTGTTGTCACGCGCCTCCGCCGTGTCGTCCTCGTTGGCGTTCTGGAGGTCGCCGACGACGATCAGTTTTCTCTTCGTGGCATCGATGGTGCCGTGGTTGGTGATTGCGCCATTGATGGTGGCATGATCGCTTACGACGGTGATCGTGCCGGCGTTGACGACCGTGGAGCCCTGCAGGGTGGTGCCCGCATTGAGGTTGATCGTGCCGCCCTCCATGTTCATGACCGCGCTGGTGGCGGTCAGAACCCCGTTTTTGTCCAGATCGAACTCGCCGAAGTTGGTGAAACTCTTAACAGAGAAGACGATCGCGCCGTCCGTCGTGACCGTGCCGGTGTTGTTGAACGCGTTGGCGGTAACGGTCGTGCCGACGACCTCTCCGTCGCCGTCGTATTTCAGGTCACTGATCGTGAGATCGGCGGCGTTTAGATAATCGACATCGGCGCCGCCCTGGGGGCCGCCGTAGGTGTAGATGGTTTCGGCCGCTGTGGCCTTGTCGGTCGCTTTGACGAGTTCCTGAAACGCATCAACGTCCCATGTGTATTCTTCGGGGACGACATCCGGATTGAAATCCGGGCTTACGAGATAAGTGAACTTGACTACCATGGTTTCTCCTTTGTTTTGCCGGATGGTTACGGCTGGTTATAAAAAATGAAAGATGCATAGAGGAGGGGATGCCGGGGAACGCTTCGCCTGGCTGGAAGCGAAACTTGACGAAAAAAACTTGTTTGCTCGCCTGGCTGATTCTCTACAACACACATCCCCGCCGTGTCAAAACACGTCGGTATCAGAAGCTTGTTGCATGTCCCGGCAGGCGTCATGTCTTCCCCCTGATTAAAATATATGAAACCAGTAGAGTATATATTTACTATAACTTCATCGCGCGCGGAAATCAAGCAGGGAAAAAAGTTTTTCTTCGATTTCTTCCGCCCCCTGCAACATGAAACGCTTCGGCATGGCTCGATTCTCCGCCAAAATCGCGTTGTTCAGCTTGAAAAAGGCCCGCTTCCGGTGTATATTAATAAATTATACTTTTTCACGCACATTCTTGGAAACCGGCCTCGGATTCATGGATAAAATCCTTCAGCGCATTCATTCTCCGGAAGACCTCCGGAAGCTCACGGGAAAGGAGCTCACCGCCCTGCCCGAGGAGATTCGCAAACGGATCATCGACGTGGTTTCCAGGAACGGCGGCCACCTCGCGCCGAACCTCGGCACGGTCGAACTCACGATCGCACTCCACATGGTGTTCCACGCCCCCGAGGACAAGATCCTGTGGGACGTCAGCCACCAGGCGTACACGCACAAGCTCCTGACCGGCCGCGAAGACAGATTCGACTCGCTCCGCCAGAAGGGCGGCATCAGCGGGTTCACCAAGATGGACGAATCCCCCTACGACTGCTTCGGTTCCGGCCACTCCGGCACCGCGCTCTCCGCCGCCATGGGATTCGAGGTCGCGGACCATTTGCTGAAGAAGGAGGATCGTGTGGTCGCGGTCGTCGGCGACGGCGCGCTCACCAACGGCATCACGTTCGAGGCGCTGAACAACCTGCGTTCGACCTGCCGCGGCCTGATCCTGATCGTGAACGACAACAAGATGTCGATCGCCCGCAGCACCGGCGCGATCTCGCGCATCCTGAACCGCATCATCACGGCCAAGCTGTACAACCGTACGAAATCGGCGCTGAAATATTTCCTCCGCATTTTCCCGCACGGAGAGAACATGATCGGCGGCATCCAGGGACTCGAAAACTCGCTGAAAAGTCTGCTCGTGCCGGGCGTGTTCTTCGAGGAAATGGGCATCCGCTACATCGGCCCTGTGAACGGACACAACCTCGTCGACCTGATCCGCACGCTCCGCCGCGTGAAGGACAACGACCTGCCGGTGATCGTCCATGTCATCACGGAGAAGGGACGCGGGTGCAAGTTCGCGAACGAGGACCCCGAGCTGTTCCACGGCATCGGCAAGTTCAACCCGGAGACAGGCGAGCTCATCCGCAGCGCCGGCGCGAAACCGACGTTCTCCGCCGTCTTCGGCAAGTCGCTCGAAAAACTCGCCGCGCAGGACCCGAAGCTCGTCACCGTCGCCGCCGCCATGGCGTTCGGATGCGGCATCCCGCACGAATTCATCCGCAAATACCGCGAACGCTTCTTCGACGTGGGCATCGCCGAGGAACACGCCATCGCGTTTGCCGCCGGGCTCGCCGCCAACGGCTGCCACCCGGTCGCCGCCATCTACGCCACGTTCTCCCAGCGCGCGCTCGACTGCCTCTTCCACGATGTCGGGCTCCAGAACCTCCCGGTCCTCCTCTGCGAAGACCGCGCCGGACTCGTCGAGGACGGCCCCACGCACCACGGCATCTACGACGTGTCGTTCCTGCGCGCCATCCCGAACATGTCCATCCTGATGCCCGCGAACGAGGACGAACTCCCCATGATGATGGAGGCCGTGCTGAAGCACCCGTGCCCCGCCGTCATACGTTACCCGAAGGGCAATTCCGGACGCCCCGACGGCGATCCCGCGCCCGCGCCCATCGAATGGGGCAAGGCCGCCGTCGTCCGCGAGGGCTCCGACCTCTCGTTCTGGTGCGCCGGACGCGAAATCTACACGGCGTTGGCCGCCGCGGACATCCTCGAAAAGAAGCACGGCCTCCGCGCCGCCGTCGTGAACGTGCGCTTCCTGAAGCCGTTCGACGCCGCGCTGTTCAAGCAATATCTCGACAAGCCTGTCATCACGCTCGAAGACCACGTGAAACAGGGCGGCCTGGCGTCCATCGCCGCCGAGCTCGCCGCGGGCACCGGCTGTCCCGCCCTGATCTCCTGCGGCTGGGACGCCGACGAGATCATCCCGCACGGTTCCACCGCGAAGATCCGCGAGGAGCACGGCTTCACGTCCGAAGCCATCGCGGAAGTCGTCGCCGCGAAAGTCCTTTCTTTGCGATGAGCACAGCCTGTAAAAATCATTCTTTTTCGGGCTTTCAACTGGAATTTTCGGGAAAACGTGCTAAAGTAAAAAGTGTTTTTTTCGTAACCCTGTGGTGTAATGGCAGCACAAGTGGTTTTGGTCCACTTAGTTCAGGTTCGAGTCCTGACAGGGTTGCCACACCCACGAAGTGGGCCGAGTAGTGCGCGGCTGCGCTCGCGCACGAGGCGGATGCCTCGACTGCGGTTGTGCCCAGCTCCGCTCGGGCACTCACGGAGTGTGTCGAGCAGTGTGCGGCTAACGCTTTCACACGAAGAGTACAAAAAGCCCCGATCCTCACCTCAATTCTCCCTGAAACAAACTTTTTTGAGAAAAATGTGCGTTTCGAGCTTGCTTTTTCGGAAATGAGTGCTAGATTAAATAGCATGCCAGATGCGGGCGTAGCTCAGTGGTAGAGCGTCACGTTGCCAACGTGATTGTCGAGGGTCCGACTCCCTTCGCCCGCTCCATTCTTTTTTTTAGAGCGGCTGGTGTATGATGCGGGCGTAGCTCAGTGGTAGAGCGTCACGTTGCCAACGTGATTGTCGAGGGTCCGACTCCCTTCGCCCGCTCCATTTGTTTTAAACGCACAGAAGGAGCCCCGCGCATGAAAACTCTACACGCCGTTTCCCTTTCGCTCGCGCTTCTTGTACCCGTTTTCCTCTGCTCCTGCGCCGATTTCTGGTTCGACTATCACAACCAGGACAATCCGCCGCCGGACACGCCCGCGTTCGATCCGCCTCCGCAGGACCCCGAACCGGCTTCGTCTGTTGAACTCACGAACGACCAGCTCGTCAGCTCCGCCACGCAGTCGCTGATCCTCGCGCTCACGAAGAAAGGTCTGACCGGGACCGGCATGTACAGTCCGCAGAACTCCATCTACGCCGACCGCGTGCTCCGTTCGCTGATCTCGGAGGCCATCGTCAAAAACGGTTCCGACTACTGTCTGGTCGTCGCAGGCCCGAACGACGACGGATTCGACATCGTCGTTTCGAAGGAACTGAACGGCGATCCGGTCATCCACATCTCGAAAAAACGCCGCCAGTGAGGCGGATTCCGCCTCATTTTTGACACACTTTTATTCCCCCTATGACCGCCTCCGAACGCAACGCCATGCTCTCCGCGGAGGACGCCGTTCTCCTGCGCGACTGCGAGTTCATCATGCAGAAAGGCACGGGAAACGGCGGTCAGAAGATCAACAAGACGTCGTCCGCCGTGCGCCTGCGGCACCGTCCGACCGGGCTCGCCGTCTCCGCGAACGAGGAACGCAGTCAGGCAAAAAACCGTCACATCGCCCTGCGGAAACTCCGGTACGAGATCGCGCTGCGTGTACACGCTGACCCGTCCGGCACGGAGTTCGAGCTGCTCCCCTCCCCTTCGCCCGCGAATCACGCCCGCCTCATCCCGTGGATCGCCGCGCTGTTCGACCGTCTGGCGACGACTGGTTTCGATCTCGCGCAAACCGCCGCGCTCTGCGGAGCGAGCGTGTCCCGGCTCGAACGCGCCATGCGGAAATATCCGCAAGTCTGGCGGACTTTTTCCGAATCCAGACAGAAAAACGGCGGCGAAGCTCAAGTTTGAAGAGCATCCGCCGCCGGAATTGGCGTGTTATTCTTTTTTGAACCGGATTTACGGATTGTAGATCAGCGGGCCCGTGCCGTCGCCGCCGGAATAGCCCGGAAGGTTGCGGCTGGAGCCGCCGTTGGAAGCGTTGCCGGCCTGCACGGAACGCGGCGTGATGATGATCGGATCCTGCGCCTGAGCCTGCTTCGGCTGTTCCGGAGCCTGTTTCCGAGGAGCTTCCTGTACGACCTGCGGACCCGGCTCGGCGGTTTTCGGCTGTTCCGCCGGACGGCTCTGCGGCGGCGGATTGTTCTGCGGACGCACCTTCGCGGACGGCGGATTGTTCTGCGGACGACGACCACCACCCCGTTCGGGTTCCGTGTTTCTCGGTTTGGGCTGAGGGGTGGGCTTGGACTGCGGATTGGTCGGAAGCAGGGAACCGATCATGCTGCCGTTGCTCAATGAACCGATCGTGCTGCCTGAACTCAAAGAACCGATCGTGCTGCCATTGCTCAGCGAACCGATCGTACTGCCCGAACTCAGCGAACCGATGACGGGTGACGACGTCTTCTGCTGGGCCGGTTTCGGCTGAGGCTGAGGCTGCGGTTTCGGTTGAGGTTGGGGCTGAGGCTTGGGCTGAGGAGCCGGACCGCGGCCGCCGGCATAGACGGTTCCCGCCGCGGCGCCGAGCAGGCACACGGTCAAAAGGACCGCCGCGATGCGTTTCAGAGAAAGCTTCATGGATACCTCCTTGCAAAACAAGTTCATTTCCGCGCGCCGGACACGCTTTTGCATCTTGCTCCGCAACACGCTGGAAAAGTTATATTCAATACGTTCTTTCTAACAATTTACACTCATGAATTGTTTTTGTCAAGTGCGCATCAATATTTTTTAGATAAAAAGCGCGTCTTTTCCGCGGATTCGGGTTGCAACTCGCGCTTGCGGGCTTATATTATCCTGAACTATTTCAGCAATACCCTAACCGGACGGAACAGAAAAACATCTCCCGTCCCAACTGTCACAGGAGCGATCCATGAGCAAACTTCAGGCAAAACGCGGCAAATTCGTGTGGTACGACGACAGCCTCCCGTTCGAGGAGCGCGTGGAAGCGATCATCAAAGCCATGACCGTGAAGGAAAAGGTCAGCCAGCTGCTGCACGATGCGCCCGCGGTCGAACGCCTCGGCATCCCCGCCTACAACTACTGGAGCGAATGTCTGCACGGCGTGGCGCGCGCCGGCATGGCAACCGTGTTCCCGCAAGCCATCGCCATGGCCGCCACGTTCGACACCGACCTGGAGTACCGCATGGGCTGCGCGGTCGCGGTCGAGGCGCGCGCGAAGCATGCCGCCGCCCGCAGGCTCTCCGGCGACGGCAGCACGCCGATCTACCGCGGCCTCACCTTCTGGACCCCGAACATCAACATCTTCCGCGATCCGCGCTGGGGACGCGGCCAGGAGACGTTCGGCGAGGATCCGTACCTCACCGGCGAGTTCGGCGCGGCGATGGTCCGCGCGCTCCAGGGCGACGATCCGAAGTACCTGAAGCTGGCGGCCTGCGCGAAGCATTTCTGGGGGCACAGCGGCCCCGAGGCGGAACGCCACCAGTTCGACGCGAAGATCAGCAAACGCGACGCGACGCAGACCTATCTGCCCGCGTTCAAAAAGCTCGTGACCGAGGCGAAAGTCGAATCCGTCATGGGCGCATACAACCGCACGAACGGCCAGGTGTGCTGCGGCAGCGCGAAGTACATCAGGGAGCTCCTCCGCAAAAAATGGGGCTTCCGGGGGCATTTCGTCTCCGACTGCTGGGCGATCATGGACTTCCACCAGCACCACAAGGTCACGCCCGACCAGACCGCCTCCGCCGCCTACGCGCTGAAGAACGGCTGCAACCTCAACTGCGGCTGCTCCTTCGAAAAGCTCCTCGACGCCTACGAAAAGAAGATGATCACGGAAGCCGACCTCGACGAGGCCCTGCGCCACGTCTTCATGACGCGCATGAAACTCGGCTGCTTCGACCGCGATGAGCTCGTCCCCCTCGCGAAGACGCCGATCTCGAAAGTCCACTGCGCCGAACACCGCGCAATCGCGCTGGAGGCCGCGCGCAAATCCGTCATCCTGCTCAAAAACGACGGCATCCTCCCGCTCAAGCCGACCGCGAAACTCAACCTCACCGGCCCGAACCTCACCAGCCTCCCCGCCCTCTGGGGCAACTACAACGGATTCTCCGACCACATGGTCACCGTCCTGGAGGGTATCGCCGCCAACGCCGACCCCGGCACCAGCTTCGAGCCGCGCAGCAGCGTGCCCCTGAACGGCCCCGCGGTCGATCTCTCGACCCGGAGCTGGCTCTATGACAAGAAATTCCCGGTCATCGCGGTCGTCGGTTTCGACGAGTCCATCGAGGGCGAGGAGAGCGACAGCACGGAACGCGGCTCCATCGCCCTGCCCGCCTCCCAGCGCTCCATGCTCGACTGGTTCTACAAGGAAGGCTTCCAAGTCGTCCTCGTGGTCATGGCGGGCTCTCCGGTCGACCTCCGCAAAGACGTGAAGAAGGCCGCCGCGATCGTCTACGCCCCCTACCCCGGCGAAGCGGGCGGCGCCGCCATCGGCGAGATCCTCTTCGGCAAAAACTGCCCGTCCGGACGCATCCCGTTCACGTTCCCCGTCGATCCCGACAAGCTCCCCGATTTCCACGACTACAGCATGAAGGACCGCACCTACCGTTACGCGAAGGACAACATCCTGTTCCCGTTCGGATTCGGCCTCAGCTACACCGAGTTCGAATATTCCAACGCCCGCCTCACGGATGCCCTTGCAAAGAAGGGACGCGTGACAGTCTCCACAAACGTCGCGAACGTCGGCGATTGCGCGGGCGACGAGGTCGTCCAGCTGTACATCAGCCACACGAAGCCCGGCGTGGAAGCCCCGCTCGTCGAGCTGAAGGGATTCCGGCGCATCCGCCTCGAACCGGGCGAATCGCGGCGCGTTTCCATCGACGTCCCCGCCGAAGCGTTCCAACTCGTCGATGCTCAGGGACGCTGGTTCATGCCGTCCGACGACGTCGAAATCTTCTTCGGGCACGACAGCCGCACCCTCGCCTCGAAAGTCCTCATACTCAGGCTCAAGAAGTAATCCGCTCCGCCTCCGTCTCTTTCGACAAAAGAAACAATCATATCGGCAAAAAGAAACCCGGGCACCTCGGTTTGAGGGGTCCGGGCATTTTTCGGTGTTTTTCCGAAGCGCGGCTTACTGCTGCACCTCCGCCTGAAGCGCGGCGTCGTCCGCGAGGACTTTGTCGGCCTGCGCCTTGCGGAAGTCCTTCAGCTTCGCGGCGAGCGCGGCGTCGGACAGCGCGAGCATCTCGACAGCGAGCAGAGCGGCGTTCTTTCCGCCCGCGGAACCGGCGGTGACGGTCGCGACGGGGATTCCGGGGGGCATCTGCACCATGGCGAGCAGGGAATCCAGCCCGTTGAACGGCGCGGAGGCCATCGGGATGCCGATGACGGGAAGCGTGGTGTGCGCGGCGATCACGCCCGCGAGGTGGGCGGCCATGCCGGCGGCGCAGATGAAGACTTTCGTGCCTTCGGCAGCCGCGTTTTTCGCGAGGTCCGCCGCCTCGTCCGGAGTGCGGTGGGCGGAAAGAATCCTGGCGCGGAAGGGTACGCCGAACTGTCTGAGCGTATCGAAAGCGCCCTGCAGGGAAGCGAGATCGCTCCTGCTCCCCATGACGATGGTGACGAGAGACATGATGAAAACTCCGTCGAAGCTGACGCGGCGCGGCTTATTCGCCGGGCGTCTTCTTCATGGGTTCGAGTTCGTCCTGGGCTTTTCTCTTCAGGGCTTCGAGTTCGTTCAGGATGTCGTTTTCGCCTTCCTTGGCGAATTCCGCCTCAAGTTTGCCTTCGGCGATCTCAAGAAGGGCGATGTCGAGGAAGTTGTCGTCTTTGCAGCGGACCATGGGACGGGACTTGCCGGAGGCCAGCATGGCGGCGCGTTTGGAGGCGAGGACGATCAGGACTTTCGCGTCCGGGACGACCTGTCTTGCACGGAGAAGATACTCGTTGTTCATGACAAAACCTTTCGAAAAGTTGATCAGTAGGCGATAACCTCTTCATGACGGGCGATGGTGGTGCAGTCGCCGCTCATGATGAGCTCGTAGTTGCGGAGGAAGTCGAACTTCGCGTCGCGGATGTAGCGTTCGGCGACGGCCTCGCGGGAGGCGTCCTTCTGCGCGTCGCGGAGGAGGAGCATGCCGACGAAGATGAACGTCTCGTTCTCGACGAGGGCGCGTGCGCGGAGGTTGCGGTAGTCGGGCGCGGTGGCCTTCATGCCCGCCACGAACTCGATCGAAGCGCGGTGCTGTTCGAGCATGCCCGCGACGATCTTCTTGAGTTCGCCGGAGAGGCCTTCGTCCGGGATGCCTGCCATCATCTCGGCGATGCGTCCGTCGAGCGTGCGGCTCATGACGCCGCCGATGGCGGCCACGACCTGGAGCTGGGTGGTGCCTTCGTAGATGTTCGTGATGCGGGCGTCGCGGTAGAGGCGCTCGGCGTCGAAGTCGTGCATGTAGCCGGTGCCGCCGTGGATCTGGATGCAGTCGTAGGCGATCTTGTTGGCGGACTCGGTGGAGAGCGCCTTGGACATCGGGGTCAGCACGTCGCACAGCGCGACGTAGAGCTTCGCCTTCTCGCGGACAGCCGGATCGGGCTTCTCCGCGCCTTCCGCGAGGTGGGTGTACGCCTGGCGGAGGTCCACGCAGCGGGTCGTTTCATACAGCAGGGCGCGGGAGGCGGCGAGCTGGGTCTTCATGCGTGCGAGCATGTCGTAGATCGCGGGGAACTTGTCGATGCTCTGCTTGAACTGTTCGCGCTCGGAGGCGTACTTGCGGGCCTCGCGGTAGGCGGCCTCGGCGATGCCGACGGCCTGCGCGCTGATGGAGACGCGTGCGCCGTTCATGAGGGACATGACGTACTTGATGAGGCCGCGCTTGCGCATGCCGCAGAGTTCCGCCGGGACGTGGTTGAACTGGAGTTCGCAGGTGGCGACGCCGTGGATGCCCATCTTATGCTCGATGCGGCGGACGACCAGCTGCGGGCACTTCTCGCAGATGAACATGGAAAGGCCGCGGCCGTCGGTGGTGCCTTCCTCGGAACGGGCGAGCACCAGGTGGATCTGGGAGCAGCCGTTCGTGATGAAGCGCTTCATGCCGTCGAGGTACCACTTGCCGTCGGCGTCCTGCGTGGCTTTCAGGCGCACGGACTGGAGGTCGGAACCGGAATCCGGCTCGGTGAGGTCCATGGAGCCATCGGCTTCGCCGGTAACGAAGCGCGGGATATATTTCTGGCGCTGTTCCTCGGAGCCGAACTCGCAGATGGTGTCGGCGATGTCCTGGAGGCCGAAGAGGTTCTGGAGACTGGCGTCGGCGCGGGAGACCATTTCGGTCATCATCGTGTAGACGGAGAGCGGGAAGTTGAGGCCGCCGTACTGGCGGGGCAGGATCACGCCCATGACGCCCGCCGCCTTCAGGTCGTTCAGGTTCTGGACCGTGAGCGGGTGGTAGGTCACGACGCCGTTTTCGAACTTCGGGCCTTCCTCGTCGACCTGGCGGGCGCGCGGTGCGATGCGTTCGCCCGCGACGTCGCCGATGACGTCGAGGATGCGGTGGAAGCTGTCGAGGGCGTCCTCGAAGCTTTCCGGCGCGGTGTCGTATTTCTGAGCTTCGGTGTAATCCTTCTCGATGAGGCTCATGGCCTCCTGAATCTCGAGGTTGTCGAGGGTAAAGAGCAGATCGGCGTTGTCTGTAAAGAAGTTGGACATGATGGTCTCCTCAGGCTTTCGATTTGTACGCTTTGATCATCATCGGGATGACCTGGTTCAGGTCGCCGATGATCCCGTAATGCGCCACGGAGAAAATCGGCGCCGCCGGATCCGTGTTGATCGCGATGATCTTCTTGCTTTCCGCCATGCCGGCGCGGTGCTGCACGGAGCCGCTGATGCCGCAGGCGATGTAGAGTTTCGGACGCACGGTCACGCCCGTCTGGCCGATCTGGTGGTCGTGGTCGATCCAGCCGGCGTCGACGGCCGCGCGGGAAGCGCCGACCTGTCCGCCGAGCGTCCTGGCGAGCTCGTGGATGAGCTTGAAGTTCGCGGCGGAGCCGACGCCGTAGCCGCCGGCGACGATGATCTGCGCGCCCTTCAGGTTCACGGTCTTCTCCTGGCGGACGCGTTCGATGACCTTCACGACCATCTCCTGCGCGGTCAGGGCCGGGGTGACGCGGGTGACCGTGCCGGTGCGGGTCGCATCGGGTTCGCCCATCTTCATCACGCCCTCGCGGACGGTGACCATCTGCGGATCTTCCCAAGTGTTCACGATGGTGGCGATGATGTTGCCGCCGAACGCGGGACGGATCTGCATGAGTTTGTTCTTGTAGACGATGTTGTTGCGCTGGTCCTCGAAATCGTCGATGCGGAGGTCGGTGCAGTCGGCGGTGAGGCCGGAAAGCTTTTCGGAGGCCACGCGCGGCGCCAGCTCGCGGCCCTTCATGGTCGCGCCGAACATGAGGATGTTCGGGCGGTGCTCGCGGATGAGGTCGACGATGACCTTGGCGAACGGCAGGACGGTGAACGGTTCCAGGCGCGGGTCTTCCACGAGGAAGACGTTGTCGCAGCCGTACTGGAAGAGCGTGGCGCAGCAGTGTTCGACCGTGTCTCCGAGGAGGAGCGCCTCGACCTTGACGCCGAGCCGGTCGGCGAGTTCACGGCCTTTGCTGACGAGTTCCAGGCTCACGTCAGCGATCTTGCCGCCTTCCTGTTCGATGAAAACCCAGACGTTTCCGATTGCGGTATTTTCCATTGCGCTCACCCCAGAGTATGATCTTCGATAAGTTCGTGTACGAGATTGCCGACCGCTTCCGGCGTCGGCGCGACTTCCTGGAAGTTCCCGGCTGTCAGGACGACGCTCAGGATGTGCTTCACGTTGGTCGGGGAACCGGCCTTGCCGAGGCGGTTGAATTCATCCTGCGGCACGCAGTACGCGGCATTCCATTCCCGGATCAGCAGGCCCTTCTCGGACAGCGCCGCGATCTCCTCGTCCGAGGCGGGTGCGCCCTTGGCGGCGGCGAGTTCGGACGGAGTCTTTGCTTTCTTGTACTTGATGATGCGGGAGGCGTTCTGCGGACGGGGCTGGTTGGCGTCGACCACGGTGAGGAGGGCGGGCAGCGGGGCTTCGAGCACTTCGTAGCCGCCTTCGATGGCGCGTTTCGCACGGATCTTGCCGTCGCCGAGTTCCTGCACTTCCTGCACGTAGGAAATCTGCGGAATGCCGAGCTTTTCGGCAATCTGCGGACCGACCTGGGCGGTGTCGCCGTCGATGGCCTGACGGCCGCAGAGGACGAGGTCGAAGTTTCCGATCTTCTTCGCCAGGCGGCTCAGCGCGAAGCTGGTGGCCAGCGTATCGGATCCGCCGAGCGCGCGGTCGGTCAGAAGCACGGTCTCGTCGGCGCCGCGGAACAGGGAGTCGCGGAGGATGCCGGCGGCGGCGGGGAGTCCCATCGTCGCGACGATGACTTTTGCGCCGTAACGGTCCTTCAGCTGGAGTGCCAGCTCAAGGGCGTTCAGGTCTTCGGGGTTAAAAATCGCGGGAAGCGCCTGACGGTTGATGGTTCCGTCGGGCTTCATGGCGTCGCCCGTGACATTCTTCGTGTCCGGGACTTGCTTCACAAAAACGAGGATTGTGCAGCTCATGACTGTTCCTTCCTGGGTTATTTCAACAGGTCGACAAATTTATTGTAAAAGAATAATATAGCATTCTTTTGGCGTTTTTCCAGTCCGTTTCCCGAAAAACACGGGGATTTCGTTTAGAGAACGCGGCCAGAATGACCCCATGCGGCATTCAAAAGACTGTCCGCCTCACCGGAACCGCGCCATGACCACTCCGTCGGCGTTCCTGTCCTCCGGGTCGTCCGGGATGGATTTCTTCAGGGAAACAGGAGGCGGATACAAATTCTTCGTGACATGGTCGTAATAACGGTTCGCGGGCAGGAACATCACGATCTTTTTATCCGGATTCGCGCTCACGAACTTTTTCACCCGACCGTATCCCAAATTACGCTTTTTGTCCTTTTCCTCCGCCTCCTTGCAGGTCAGACCATACTCGATTTCCCCGGGGGAAAGCACGTACAGGTCGTTTCTGTGATAAGCGAGGCAAACGGCATGCATGTTCGAACCATGCGCGATGATGATCGTGTCGGGCGTGATCTCATCCCGGCATTCCTCAAGGAATTCATCCAGGCTGCGGGCATTATAGACAAACTCCGGAACGACAAAAAAGGACGCGACAAAAGCCGGAATGACAGCGGATATGAAATAGGAAAGCTTGCGCGAGGTCTTTTTCTCCGTAAACGCCGCAAACGTGCCGAACAGGGTCAGGACCAGAGCATTGAACAGAATGAATAACTTCCAAGTCTCGCCCTTGCTGTAGAATGCAAAGTCAAAACAATTCGGCAGGACATAGTAGAGCACGATCAGCGCAACAGGGCCGGCAACCACACCTGCCGCGGCGAATATGATAAGAGGCACGTTGAACAGCTTGCCCTTTCCGTCCGGACGCTCCTCGAAATACCGGAACAGTCCGGCGGCAATCATGATCGAAATCGCAGGAAAGCACGGCAGAATGTAAGTCGGGAGCTTCCCGCTCGACGCGGACAGGAAAAGGAATGGACCGGCGAACCAGCAGATCAGGAACCGGAACCAGGAGTTCTTTTCACTCCGGATGCCGATCTTTTTGAACCCATATCCAATCGCAGGCGACAACAGGAACCATTCCGCCGCACCCCAGATCAGTGTCAGCACGAAATAGAAAGGCCCGTGCGGATGTTCGACCTTGGCCTCGCCCATGAAACCGAAACGGTTGAAATGCTCATCCACGACAAAATACCGCCAGAAGTCCGGCTGCGCCCGGTGGATCAGGATCGCCCACGGCGCGATTACGAGCAGAGCAACGACAAACGGGAGCCACGGCAGCGAGAAGATCGCCTTTAAGCACTTTTTGAGCTCAGAAACTACACCTTTCTTTCGTTCCGCCGTCCCGTTGGAATCGGGAGAAGATTTTGTGCGGCGCAGATCAAGGGCCGCATCTGCAAAATTCCAGACAAACCACGGCAGAACGGCCGTGACCGGCAGGGCGAATGCAAGAAAACCTTTTGTAAGAAACGCACATCCGGCGGCAGCTCCGGTCGCCATCAGCCACAACACGCATTTCAGGCGTTTCTTCGTCTGGTATCCCTCCACGGCGCAATAAAACGAAGCAATGGTCGCGGTCACAAACAGAGAAAATATCGCGTCCAGCGTACACGTCGTGCCGATGATGAACACAAGCGGCATCAACAGGAAAACGCCCGCCGCATACAACCCGATTTCGCTCTTTCCGGTCATCTTCGCGGCCAGAAGCAGTACGATCAGAGCCGCAAGTCCAGTCGACATCGCGGGCATGAAACGTCCCGCGAACGCGTTTTCCCCGAACACATGGATCGCCCCGGTGATCAGCCAGTAGCCCATAATCGGTTTTTCGAAATAACGTGCACCATTCAGATGCGGCGTCACGAAATCATGGTCGGCAAGCATTTCGCGCGGGATTTCGATGTAACGTACTTCGTCCGGCGAGAAGAGCGGACGCACGCCGATCAGGAGCATATAAAGAACGATAAAAATCAGAAGGGCGGCCGGAATATTGAATTTCAATTTCATGTGGGGCAGACTCCGTAGGGTTCACAATCAATCGGATGCACATGCCCGGGCAAAACAGAAAACGCATGTGCAACAAAAAGGTTAAGATATTAATATACATCCGTTCCGCCGGTTTGTCAAGTCTAAATAAATAGTCGCCTCCCTTTCTTTGCGGCACGCAATGGGGGCGGCAGACCTGAAAGCGCCTGCGTCAATACAGCAGGACCGCATAACCGGTTTTCAGTCCCGGACAGCTTTTCCAGATTCGTTCCGGACGCGGCATGGTTTCCTCAAAACTGTCTATTCTCGACAACGGGGTGATCACTGCGACGTGTCCATTTTTCGCTTTCTGCTCCCGGCAGAGTTCCTGCAATGCCGGAAAATCCGGGATAAACCGGTATTTCTCCTCAGGATAACTTATGCCGTAGGAGATTTCGTTCTGTTTTACCAACATCCGAACATCCGTGTTCCGGAAAACCCAGCAGACATCCTGGAACGGGCGGCGGTAGGTCACGAGGATGGTGTTTTCCTTCGGCAGTTCCTTTGCGACTTCCGCCAGGAACAGGTTCGGCGCCTGCCATTCCCTCATCCTGACGGGAAACACGAAATTGGACGCGACCAGCGGCGGCAACAGCGCGATCAGAAGCAGGTACAGCTTCGCGTAACGGTCGACCTCCTTCCAAGACAGGAACAAGCATGCCAGGCTCATTGCCGAAACAATGGCGATCAGAAGGACCTGTGCCTTGTCCTCTTTCATGAAAAGGACATCCGGAAAACCCGTCAGCAGATTGATCGTGACCAGCAGCAGAGTGAGCGGCAGAAGCACCGCCAGAACCAGCAGCGTCAGATGAAATGCCTTGTCGCGCCGTTCCTCCACGAAAAACTTCTCCAGACCCGCCGCGATCAGGACCGCCGCCGGCGGCAGACACGGCAGGATGTAAGTCGGCAGTTTCCCGCTCGAACAGGAAAGCATCAGAAACGGCAGAACGACTCCGCAAATGCAGAATTTCAGCAGCGGCGAAGCCTTCACCTGAACACGCCAGGCGCGGCTGAGATTCGGGATCATCAGCAGCCAGATCGCAAGCGCGGCCGCCATGAACGGGAAGAAGTAAAAGAAATTTCTGGAGTGCTGCGCCTTTTCCTGTCCGAAGAACCGGTTGATGTGTTCCTCAAAGAAGAAATAGCGCCAGAAGTCCGGTTCCTGCCGGTGGATCGCCAGACACCACGGCGCCGCGACCAGCAGCAGCACGACCAGCGGAATCCACGGCATCGTAAAGAGCTTTTTCCATTTCCGGTCCCAGATCAGATACGGGACCAGTGTCACCGCGGGGACGGCAAATGCCAGGAACCCCTTGGTCAGGAACGCGAATCCGCAGCAGAGGCCGCAGAGCAGAAGCAGCAGGATGCGTCTTCCCCGTCCCGTGTCATCCTGCGCCGCCAGAAAAAAGGAGACGGAAGCGCCTGTTACGAACAGCGTCAGAAACATGTCCGTGACGGCGACCGTCGCCAGCACATACACAAGCGGCATGGTTGCGAAAATCAGCGCTCCGAGCAGCCTGGAACGCGGATCGCGATAAAAATGTCCCATCAGCAGATAGACGATCCATGCGGTCGCCAGCATTGCCAGCATACACGGCAGGCGGAGCGCGAAACGGTTCATGCCGAAGACTTTGAACGACACGACAAACGCCCAGTAGCTGAACGTCGGTTTTTCAAAATAGCGCACTCCGTTCAGACGCGGGGACACATAATTTCCATTGAGCATCATTTCCCGCGGAATCTCCGCATAACGGGTCTCGTCCGGCGTCAGCATGGGACGCCCGCCGAGCGGGAGTATGCAGACCGCCAGAACAATCAGCGCGATCAGGATATACAGCCATTTTCTCTTGGTATTCCGTAAAAACTGTTCAAACATGGATTCCTCCGCAGTAAAACACGATAAGGGTATCTCTAAAAAGCGATCTTGCCAGTTGGACTTTCCTTCGGCACGAAAAGCAACCGGGAAACATTTTTTGAGGTTTTTATAAGATAGCGCTGGTACAAAGAAAAATCAAGCGTCATTCCGGCTTTTTCTTTCCACTTCATCATCTTTTCTTTCCTGTCGGGATTGAAAAAAGGCTTCCCGCGTGGTATATTATATGACTGCACTTGTTTAACCCGAACCGGCGGCGCCCATTTCATTCACAACGGACGCCGTCCCAACAACTGGAGAAACACAATGAAGTTTACGCACGAAGTGGACCAGATGGTGTGCGTCGCCAAGGGTCCGAAACACGGTCCCGCGCCGATCCCCCAGGAAGGTAAGTGGACGAAAGCCAAAGAGATCAAGGACATCTGCGGTCTGACGCACGGCGTCGGCTGGTGCGCGCCCCAGCAGGGCGCCTGCAAGCTCACGCTGAACGTCAAGAACGGCATCATCCAGGAAGCCCTCGTGGAAACGATCGGCTGCTCCGGCATGACCCACTCCGCCGCCATGGCCGCCGAGATCCTCCCCGGCAAAACGCTCCTCGAAGCCCTCAACACCGACCTCGTCTGCGACGCCATCAACACCGCCATGCGCGAACTCTTTCTCCAGATCGTCTACGGCCGCACCCAGACCGCGTTCTCCGAAGACGGTCTCCCGATCGGCGCCGGCCTCGAAGACCTCAAGCAGCTCCGCTCCATCACCGGCACCATGTACAGCACCGCCGAAAAGGGCGTCCGCTACCTCGAAATGGCCGAAGGCTATGTGACCGGCCTCGCTCTCGACGAGGAAAACAAGGTCATCGGCTACCAGTTCGTCAACCTCGGCAAGATGATGGAATTCGTCAACAAGTCCTCCACGAAGGACCTCGAAAAAATGTCCGTCAAGGAATTCATTTCCAAGTTCCAGAAATCCTACGGCCGCTTTGGCGACGCCGTCAAAGTCATCAACCCCCGCAAGGCATAAGGAGCGTTCATCATGGCACTTTTTGAAAGCTACGAGCGCAGAATCGCGCAGATCAATAAATTCCTGAAAGAAAACGGAATTTCCTCCATCGAAGAAGCCGAAAAGATCACGAAGGCCAAAGGCCTCGACATCATCCAGCGCGTCCGCGACATCCAGCCCATCTGCTTCGAAAACGCCTGCTGGGCCTACCTCGTCGGCGCCGCCGTCGCCATCAAGCGCGGCCAGACCGTCGCCAGCGAGATCGCCAAGACCCTCGGCGAAGGCCTCCAGAGCTTCTGCATCCCCGGCTCCGTCGCCGACGACCGCAAGGTCGGCCTCGGTCACGGCAACCTCGCCAGCATGCTCCTCCAGGAGGAGACCCAGTGCTTCGCGTTCTGCGCCGGCCACGAATCCTTCGCCGCCGCCGAAGGCGCGATCGGCCTCGCCAAGTCCGCGAACAAGGTCCGCAAGAACCCGCTCCGCGTCATCCTGAACGGCCTCGGCAAGGACGCCGCCCAGATCATCTCCCGCATCAACGGCTTCACCAGCGTCGAGACGAAGTTCGACTACTACACCGGCAAGCTCAAAATCGTCTCCGAGACAGCCTACTCCAAAGGCGAGCGCGCCGCCGTCCGCTGCTACGGCGCCGACGACGTCCGCGAAGGCGTCGCCATCATGTGGAAGGAAGGCGTGGACATCGCCATCACCGGCAACTCCACCAACCCGACCCGCTTCCAGCACCCCGTCATGGGCACTTACAAGAAAGAGCGCATCGCCGCTGGCAAGCCGTTCTTCTCCGTCGCTTCCGGCGGCGGCACCGGCCGCACCCTGCACCCGGACAACATGGCCGCCGGTCCCGCCAGCTACGGCATGACCGACACCATGGGCCGCATGCACTCCGATGCCCAGTTCGCGGGTTCCTCCTCCGTCCCGGCGCACGTCGAGATGATGGGCCTCATCGGCATGGGCAACAACCCGATGGTCGGCGCTTCCGTCGACGTCGCGGTCGCGGTCGCCCAGGCCATGTCCGGCAAGGCCGCGAAGAAGGCCGCCCCGGCCAAGAAAGCCGCTGCCCCGGCCAAGGCTGTTGCCAAGAAGGCCGCCCCGGCGAAGAAGGCCGCCAAGAAGAAATAACCGTCCATCCGTGCGGCGCCCTGCCCTCTTTTTCTGCTGAATTGAACGGGGCCCGCACTTAAAAAACCGCGGCATCGTGCGCGAACGTCCGGCGGCGGATTCCGCCCCGGGATCAGAATCCACACGGTGCCGCGAACCATTTTCCCCTCCGCTTTCCAGCTTGTTTCCGCCCGTTGAAAGGAGATCCCCATGAAAGGCAAACGCATCCCGAAATCCAGACCGCGCAGACAGCCCCGCCGCGACGACGCCGAACCCGTGTCCGCGTCCTTCATCGACTCCTGCGCGCACATGGAGCTGCCCTCCCTCGCCATCGTGGGTCGCCCCAACGTCGGCAAGTCCTCCCTCTTCAACGCCATCCTCGGACGCCGCCAGGCCATCGTGCATTTCGACTGCGGCGTCACGCGCGACCGCGTGAGCGCGTCCGGCGTCTGGCAGGGCCGCCGTTTCAACCTCATCGACACAGGCGGACTCGGCATGTTCGAGAACGAGACGAACTCCGTCGGCAAGTGGGACAAGCTCATCGCCGAACAGGTCGCCGCCGCCATCGAGGACGCCGCGGCCATTCTGTTCGTCGTGGATGTTCAGGCCGGCCTTCTCCCGCTCGACCACGGCATCGCCGACCGTCTCCGCGCCTGCGGCAAGCCCGTCTACCTGATTGCGAACAAAGCGGACAACCGCGAGGACGCCCTCCTCGCGGACGATTTCCACACGCTCGGATTCGAGCACATCCACCCCGTTTCCTGCCTCCACAAGCGCGGCATCGAGGACGTCCTGGAGGACGCGCTCTCCGGCATCGAACCCTCCGACGCCGAGCTCGCCGCCCACGTACTGAAGATCGCCGTCCTCGGCCGCCCGAACGTCGGCAAGTCCTCCCTCGTGAACCGCCTCATCGGCAAGGACCGCGTGATCGTCAGCGACGTCGCGGGAACCACGCGCGACTCCATCGACGTCGAATTCGAGCTGAAATGCTCCGACAGCGAGACCGTCCGCGCCGTGCTCGTCGATACCGCCGGACTCCGCAAGAAATCCAAGGTCGACGGCGCTGTCGAGCAGTACAGCATGATGCGCGCACAGCATTCGCTCGACACCTGCGACATCGTGCTCTTCGTGGTCGAGGCGGACAAGGGCGAAGCCACCTCGCAGGACAAGACCATCGCGCGCATGATCGAGGAATCCGGCAAAGGCTGCATCCTCGTCGTCAACAAGTGGGACATCCGCCCCGAAAAAATGCCTCGCGAAGAGCTCATCCGCGAATTCCGCGCATCCCTGCCGAAAATGAGCTATGCGCCGCTCGTCTTCGTCTCCGCCCTCACCGGCGAAAACCTCGCCGTACTCTATGACCTCATCGCGCAGGTCCGCGCCCAGCTTTCCGCGCGCATCTCCACCGCCATGCTGAACCGCGTGATCCAGGACGCCACGACACGCACCGCGCCCCCGGTCGTCGGCCTTAAGCCGCTCAAGATCTACTACGGCACCATGACCGAGACCGCGCCGCCGCACTTCATCCTCTTCATCAATAAGCGCGAATACTGCGCCGACAGCTACAAGGCGTACCTTTCCAACTACTTCCGCAACGCCTTCAACCTCGTCGGCGTCCCCATCCGCATCGTCCTGCAGGAACGCGACCGCCGCGACCTTTCCGAGGTCGTCAACCACGCCGGGAGCTCCAGCAACGCGAAGAAGAAGTTCGCCAACGCGAAGCAGGCGAAAACCGCGAAGAAGAAGTCCATTTTCAAGAAGAAAGTCGCCGCGCAGAACAAACGCCGCGCCGATCAGGACTGATTCCCGGCACCCCCTCCTTCAAACAGTCCGCATTGTTTTTTGGCGTTGTTTCGCCTTCCGGTTTACTTGGGCTTTGACCGGCAGTCCATGCTTCAGGTATTCCGGGAGACTTTTCTTTTGAGTTGAACGGACACAAAAAAGCTCCGGCGGACCGTTATGATCACACCGGAGCGGATGTCTGATTCAGGAGAAGGATTAATTCTCGTTTTCGCCCCAGACTCTCTGGTTCCAGGTCCAGTAGCCGGAGGGTTCACGGGCGCTGACTTGGGAGAGCTTCGTATTGACGGTCTGCTCGGGACGGAGGTTCGAGGCATGCCCGTCGATGAAGGAATAGTTCCAGGAGAGACTCACATGCCAGGGCTCCGCCCAGTAAGTCTTGTCGCCGTTGGAGACCTGACCCTTCTTGACGAATTCGCCGCCGAGACCGTTCTGGTCCCAGTGGTGGCACAGGCTGCCGACCTTGATCGAAGTATACGTGTAGTGCGACGTCGTATTGTAGACATATCCGGGGGCGTTGGAGTTGGTGGCGCCCTTGTTCCAGGAAGCGTCGCATACGTAGATCATCTGGGACGGGATTTTGAACTTCGTGGTCTTCAGGACCGGGCCGCTCGGAATGGACGTGGCATTGCTGGTGCCCTTCACGGAATAGACGGCGGAACGGTTGATGCCGTAGGAAAGTTTCGGCATAGTGAGCTCGCCGACACCCTTCGTGGCTTCGTCGGCGGGGCACTCGAAGAGGTGGGTGGTCTTCACCGCCTGAACCCATTTGTCTCTGTTGGTGGAATAGCTGCTGTACGGCATCTCGGCCGCGCCGCCGATCTGATTCCAGAGAATGGCCGGCCAGATATTGACGCCGTCGCCCCATGCGATCGGGGTCACGAAGGCGTTGTAGGAAGCCGCGTACAGGTGATTCGACTGCGCGAACTGTTTGCAGTTCGAGGTGCACTGCGCCATCTTCGCGGTTCTTCTGGCGGCCTGCAGCGCGGGCAGAAGCATTGCGGCCAGGATCGCGATGATCGCGATCACGATCAGCAGCTCGATCAGCGTGAAGTGTTTGGAGTAACGGGATTTCATGATGCCGTCCTTTCAAGTTGGTATTGAATAAAAATTGGAATGCGCGGGGAACACCGCGGTTCGCCTCAAAATCCGCCTTTCGGCAGGAAAAATGATACGATCCGCAAATATGTTTGCTGTAATATAATATTCGCATGCACATATTTCAAGCGGGTTTTAGAGTTTTTTAACGTAAAATCGAAATGTTTCTAAAATTCTTTCCAGACGCAGCCACAAAGGGTAGAACCGATTCGAAGGAAAAAAACACCGTCCGCGCCTTGACTTTGCCGTCCCGCCGTGCTACAGTAAAGGGAAACGTATCCGCATCTTCACCCTCGTTCAGGCGTACGGCAGACATCCGTGCGCCCGGAAAAGTTCAAGGAGTTCTCCCCATGTCGTTCCGTTCCTTCCGGAAATTCGCCGCGGCGGCAGCCGTCTGCTGCGCCGCCATCCAGATGACGTCGGCCGACCTTCAGGCCCAGACCGTGCAGCACACATCATTCAATGGAAACTATAAGCTTTTCCTCACCCTCGTCAACAAGGATTCCCGTGTCCGGATCCTCGTCGACGACGCGGACTATACCTGCGTGAAAAAGGCCGCCGAGATGTTCAGCTCCGACCTGAAAGCCATCACGGGACGCGAGGACGCCGCCAAGGTCGAGAACGAACTCAGATACAGCACAAAGGAAGCCCTGGTCGTCGTCGGCACGCTCGGACACAGCAAATTCATCGATCAGCTCATCGAGAAAGGCAAGATCGACGTCTCCCAGATCAAGGGGAAATGGGAACACACCCTGACCGCCTGCGTCAGGAATCCGTTCGACAGCGGCGAAGACGCCCTCGTCATCGCGGGCAGCGACCGCCGCGCCGCCGCATTCGGCCTCATGAAACTCTCCGAGGATTGCGGCATGTCTCCGTGGAACTGGTGGGCGGACGTCCCGCCGAACCGTGTCGAGTCCTATATCTTCTGGCCGAGCGCGGTCGACCGCGGCGAGGTCAGCATCGGACGCATCGACGCGCCGAAGGTGAAGTACCGCGGCATCTTCATCAACGACGAGGACTGGGCGCTCCACGAGTGGGCGAAGAACAACTTCGAAAAGGACGGATTCGGGCGCATCGGCCCCAAGACCAATGAAAAGATATTCGAGCTCATGCTCCGCCTCCGCATGAACTATTTCTGGCCCGCCATGCACGACGTCAGCGTCGAGTTCGGCGCGGTCCCCGAAAACCCCGTCCTCGCCGACCGGTACGGCATCGTGATGGGCGCGAGCCACTGCGAGCCCATGCTCCGCAACAACTGCCACTGGAAGAAGGAAGACGGCGAGTGGAACTACATCACGAACCAGGCGAAGATCGACTCCTACTGGAAGGAAAGCGTGGACCAGCGCGGCGACAAGGAAGCCGTCTGGACGCTCGGCATCCGCGGCATCCACGATTCCTCCATGCAGGGCGCGAACACGATGGACGAGAAGAAGGCGCTCGTCTCCAAGGCGATCGCGAACCAGCGCGCCATGCTCGAAGCGGGCGTGAGCAAGGAATGGGGCCCCATAGCCCAGTGCTTCGTGCCGTACAAGGAAGTCCTCGCCATCTACGACGCCGGACTTGAAGTCCCCGAGGACGTCACGCTCGTCTGGGTCGACGACAACTACGGCTACATCCGCCGCCTCGGCAATCCCGAGGAACAGAAGCGGTCCGGCGGCTCCGGCGTTTATTACCACATCTCCTACTACGGCGGGCCGCACTCCTACTGCGAACTGAACACCACCCCGCCCGGCCTGATGTACCTCGAACTCCTCAAAGCATATAACAACAACACGCGCGGCCTGTGGGTGCTGAACGTCGGCGACCTCAAACTCATGGAGATCGGCGTCGACTACTTCGCCCGCCTCGCATGGGACCCGACTCTTTCATCCGGCGGACAGGAAAACTCCGCGCTCCAGCAGGAACGCTTCTTCTCCGATTTCCTCGCAAAGAACTTCCGCGGCGTCCCGGAAAGCGGCATCCAGGAATGCTATAAGACGCTGGAACGCTATTTCACGCTCGGATTCTTCCGCAAGCCCGAGGAAATGTCCATCACGTGGGCGAAGGATCTCCCCGACGCATACATCCCCGTGCTCAAAAACCTGTATGAAGAGCTGATCCGGTCCGCGAAGAAGGCCGAGGAGCAGATCCCCGACGCCGCCATGAAGGACGCCTGGTTCGAGCTTGCCGGATATCAGGCGCAGTACCTCGGCAACGCCGGGCTCATCTTCCTCGCCTGCCGCGAGGCGTCGAAACAGAATCAGGACCTCCGCGCCGCCGCCGAGCCGTACATCAAGGCAATCGACGAAAACCGCGAGCGCTTCGGCAAGCTCCACGACGGCAAGTGGGCGGGATTCCTCCCCGACACCGTCCGCAACCGCACAACCAACAACGAATGGTGGACGCACATGCAGTGGCCGTGGAACGACGGACGCGGGTGGCATTTCGGAAACACCGACCACAAGAAGGGCCTGGAATCCGGACTCGCGCTCGCCACGCCGGACAAGGTGAACAACTGGCTGACCTTCCGCGGCATCGGGGAACTCGACCTGCTGTCCGGCAAGCCGTACATGGTCTCCCCCAACGAGGCGGAAAACAGATTCTGCACGTTCTCGACCGATGTAATGCGCAAGGACATGGACAAGGCCGACCAGACGCTGGAATACACGTTCAAGACGGATAAAGCCGAGGCAAACGCCCTGATCGACTTCCTGCCGTCCTACGAGCTCTACCCCGGCAGCCAGGCGCGCGTCGCCGTCCTGCTGAACGGCGAAGAGGTCCAGACCGTTTCCGTGCCGCATTCCGACAGCCTGAAGGAGGAAAACGGCCCGCGCAGCACGCTTATCCTCGACAATTTCGCCCGCGTGGTCGTCCCGCTGAAGAACCTCAAGAAAGGCGAAAACAAGTTCACGATCCGCGCCGTCGATCCCGGCGTCTCCGTCCGCGCGGTCTATCTGCCGAACAAGTAAACCAACATCAAGTTAACCCCGCCGATGTCTGTGATGAACAGGCATCGGCTTTTTTGTCGTCTTTCACTTGAAATAATCTAACGTTGGGTTTATATTATTCCAATACACCGCGAACAGGAGGTCAAACGAAATGAACAGCTTTGCCGAGATGCTTGGGATCAATACATCGGAGAATAAGACCTGCTTCCTCGGGACGACCGACGAGGGCATGGCGGTCCTGGTCAACGGAAAAGACTTTTTCCTGCGCTATGCGGATTTCCCGTGGTTCGAATACTGCGGCGCGACGGAACTGCGCGACGTCACGGCGGACCGCTGGGGCGTATACTGGAATACGATCGGAATCGACCTGCCGATCGAGGCTCTGGAACACCCGGAACAGTTCCCCGAAAAGATTTCCGTGGAATCCTGGCTCAAGGCAAGAAGCCGCAGTGCCGCCCGAATCCTCGGTCAGGTCAAATCCGCACGAAAGGCAGCCGCAAGCCGCCGCAACGGATTGAAGGGCGGACGTCCGCACAAGAAGGAAACCTCGCCTCATCGTTCGACTGCGGCAAAACGGCTTTCCAAGCACGAATCCGCCTGAAAAAATGATTTGAGTTCCCCTCTAAAAAATATGCCGGTGTCCGCAAAACAACGGGCGCCGGCTTTTCTGGCTTTCTTTTGGGAAAAGGATCAGATCGGTTTCACCGTGAAGACTTCGGCCTTCAGCGCGGTCGTGACGACCGGCGCGCCCTTTTCCAGCGCGACCTCGGAAAACGCCGCGATCTCGCGCGTGGAGTCGCCGAGGTCGAGGATGACCTTGCCGCGTCCGCCCGCCGGAATGGCGAGGTACACGGTGCCCTTCTGCCCGACGAGCGACGCGTTCGCGCGCGTGCCGCTCTGCTGGAGCTTCAGAATGGACATGATGAGGTAGGCGGTGATAACCATGGTCACGAGGCCGCAGGCGATGGCGACGCCGAAGCCCTTCCAGCCGTGTTCGCCGAACACCACGCCGCCCCAGCCGAACATGGCGATGAAGGCCAGGATGGAGCGGAAGGAGATCAGTTTGAAGTCGAAGATGCCGGAATCGGGGTGGACGATGTCGATCTCGCCGTCCATATCCACGTCGACGTCGCCGGATTCGGCCCCGCCCATCCCGAAGAGGGCCGCGACGGCCGTGATGGCGAAGATCGCGGATCCGCCGATGGCGAATCCCCAGTAGACGGACATCATGCCGCCGCCGTTCACAAATTCGCTGATGGTACCGAGAACGATCATATTTGCCTCCTTGTCTCCCCCGGAAGGGGATGGTTTGTTTTTCGGAAAAACGGAAACCGTTATTTCTTGCGGCCGAGCTCGGCGGAACGTTCCGCCGCCGCGATCACGCAGTTCTCCACGATGCCGCGGAATCCGGCGACGTCGAGCACGTGGATTCCGCGCGCCGTCGTGCCGTTCGGCGTGATGACCGCGTTGCGCAGCGCGGAGATCGCCTGCGGGTCGCGTTTGCACATCTCGGCGGTGCCGAGCACGGTCTGGATGGCGGATTCGACGGCGAGGTCGCGCGGCAGGCCGCAGTAGACGCCGCCCTCGGCAAGGCCGAGGATGAACTCCATCACGAACGCGGGGCCGCTTCCGCTCAGGCCGGTTACGGCGTCGAGCAGAGACTCCGGCACCTCGCGGACGAGGCCGAAGCTGGAAAGGATCTCCTGCGCGCAGTCGCGGTCGGCGGCCGTGGCTTTCGGCGACATGGCGAAACACGTCATACCCTGCTGAACGAGCGCGGGCGTGTTCGGCATCACGCGGACGATGCGGTTCGTGGACGCGAGCGCCGCCAGGGATTCGAGCTTGAGCCCGGCGACGATCGAGATCAGGAGCTTACCGCGGAGGGCGGCTCCGGCTTCCTTTAGCGCAACCGGGGCGACCTGCGGCTTCACCGCCAGCAGGACGGTCGAGGCGTCTTTCAGAGCGGCGGCGAGCGTCGCGGCGGTTTTGCAGCCCGTGGCGTCGGTGAACTTCTTCGCCGCCACTGGGCTCACATCGTATGCGAGGATGGACGAGGCGGGGACGCCCTTGGAAACGAGGGAAACGGTGATCGCGGTCGCCATTTTTCCGGCGCCGATGACCGCGATCCGGGATGTATTCTTGCTGACTGTCTTTTTCATGCTGTGCAACCTCAAAAGATTAAAGGACGAGGATGTCCGAAACGACGTTCCGGGTGAAGATGATGCGCTTGCCGACCAGGTACTCCGTCCAGAAGCACCAGGTATCCAGCGTGGGCGACGGCGTGCGGAACGCGCACGGCGGGCCGAACGCAAGCTCGACCTCATGACGCGTCATCCCCTTTTCGACGATGCCCGCCTTCAGTTTTTCGATCGTGAGCGCGCGGATGCCGACCGTGAGGTCGGATTCGTTTTTCGTGGAGAAAAGCTGGCGGACATAGTCCTCTGCGGACATCATGCGATATTCATCGGAGTATTTGATGCGGAAATCGCGTTTGTCCTTCACCGTGGTGAAGCAGATCTCGCGGTCGGACGCGGACGTGATGACGACCTCCGTGCCGAACGGCAGGATCTCGCCCTTGAGCATGTTCAGCGTGTCCATCCGCATCGGGTCGGTGTACCACAGGTTGTAGCTGGTGTAGATCGGCGCCTGTTCCGGGATTTGCAGCACCTCGGAAACGATCATTTCGTGGGCGCAGCCGCAGAGCGCGAACACGGCGGCGAACAGGAAAAGGGAAAGGCAATGGCGAAGTCTCATGATGTTATTTCCTTGTTGTGGAATTGGTTTCGGATGCGGGAGAGGATTCCTTCACGGACTCCAGGACCGAGGCGCTGCGGAGAATCTCGACGGCGCGTTCCAGCTGGACGTCGCGGACGCCGTCGGCCAGTCCCGGATCGATCACGCCCGGATAGTCGTTCAGCTGAGCATAGAACGCCTGCTGTCTCTGGGGCGGGATTTCGACCGTGATGTCGGGCTGGAGCCCGACGTTGTGAATGGGCGTGTGCGACGGGGTGAAGTAGTGCGCCACGGTGATGCGGAGCGCGCCGAGGTCGCCGATGGGCATGATGTTCTGCGCGGAGCCTTTGCCGAACGTCCTTTCCCCGAGCACGACCACGCGCTTCATGTCGCGCAGGGCGGACGCGGAGAGTTCGGCGGCGCTGGCGGAATTGCCGTTCACGAGCAGGATCACCGGCAGATTATAGTATTTCGTGCAGTTCACGGTCTTGTAGGTCTGGTTCTTGGACGGGTCGCGCCATTCGAGCGTGACGAGTGTCTGGTCCTCCTTCACGAACCGGCTGCACACCTCGACCGCGCTGTCCACGATGCCGCCGGGGTTGTTCCGCAGATCGATGACCAGCGAGCTCATGCCTTCCGCGGAGAGCTTGGCAAGCGCAGTATCGAGGCGGCCCGGCGTGTCGCGCGAGAACTGGAGGATGCGAAGATAACCGATGCCGCCGCTGTCCGGAAGGATGTGCACGCCGACCACGCTCGGCACTTCGACCGTGCCGCGGACCACGTGCATGGAGAGTTCGTCCTTCACGCCCGCGCGCCGCACGCCGAGTTCGACCGTGGTGCCGACCTCGCCGCGGAGCATGCCGATGCAGTCGGAGAGCTTGAGCTTGTTCAGGTCCTGTCCGTTGATCTTCACGATCACGTCGCCGGCCTTGATCCCGGCCTTCTCGGCGGGGCCGTCCTCCGTCACGCTCACGATCTCAAGCATGCCGTTGCGGGTGGACAGCGTGACGCCGACGCCGCCGAACTGCGCGGAAAAATCCTTCTGCGTCTCCTCGAACGACTGCGGCGTCTCGAAGTTGCTGAACCGGTCGAGGTCCTGCATCACGCCGCGCAGAGCCGAACGGAACATGTCGCGGTAGTTCGTCTTGCTCCCGTCCACATAGTGCGACCGGAGCAGAGAGAGCCCGTACAGGAACGTGATCATTTCCTTGCACGCGTCATCGTCCAGCCGGATCTCGGGGAGCGGCTGCCGCGGATTCTGCGCGGGCATGGGGACCGTATCGTCCGCCTGTGCAAAAATGCCGGCCGTCAGGGCCAGCAGGATCAGTATCGTCTGGAATCGTTTCATGAGGAAGCCTCGCATCGTGAACAAAATCTTTATCACAATAATCTAATGCCTTTTCCCCGGACTTTCAAATCATTTTTGCAAAAAAACAAGGTCTTTTTGCCCACCTATGGCCACACAATGCGGCAGGAGGACAGATTCAAGGCGGGAGAAGCGGAGAAAAACGAGGTGGGAACGAGGCTGGAACCGATCGGATCAGTCGAACATCCTGCGCTTGCCGGAGAACGTCTCGGACAAGCCGTCGGCGGGGAAACGCCTTGTGAGGCGGCGCGCCAGGATCATAGCGATCGTACCGGCCAGCACGTCGGACCCCATTTGCGTGGAGAGAAGCAGCGTCAGTGCCGTATCCTCGTTTCCGGTCAGCCGGAAGAACAGCAGGACCAGCAGGGAAAGCGGCACCAGGAATCCGAGGATGCGCATCACGTTCAGCATCGCCGCGGCCAGCGGACGCCCGCAGCCGGTAAAGAAGAACCCGGAATAACGGTGGACCTCCAGGAACGCGAACCCCCACGGCAGGATCCGGAGCGCAAACGTCATCACGGCACGCATTTCGACCTTGTCGGGATCGGCCAGGAACTTGTCGGCGATTTGCGGAGCGAAGAGGAAGAAGATCACCGACATCGTCATCAGGTAGAAGAACGCGAAGCGCATGGCGAAACGGCGGCAGCCGTTGATGCGGCTGTACAGGCGCGCGCCGTAGTTCTGCCCGATCATCGGCATCAGGGACACGCCAAGCGACATCGGGAAGAAGAATGCGATCACCTGAACACGCTGCGCCGCCGTGATAGCGCCGATCACCACGTCTCCGAAATGCGACGTGATCCAGGTCATGATGAACTGCCCGATCGGCAGCATCAGCGAACCGAGACAAGCCGGAATCGCGAACGAGACGATGCGTTTCCACAGGCTCGCCAGTTTCGCGAACCGGATCGCGCGGAACCGGATAAGATGGTGTTTTTTCCAGAGGATGCACAGGACCGGGGTCGTACCGATCACCTGCGCCGTCACGGTCGCCCAGGCCGCCCCGACCACGCCCAGCCCGAATCCGAGCGGGATGCCGCACACTTCCTTCTGGAACATGTACACGGGGTCAAGGAATGCGTTGGAGGCCAGCCCCAGCACCATCGTCGCGCTCGCCATTTTGGAGTCGTTGGCGGTCACCAGGAGGTTATTCCCGCTCATGCCGAGCGCGGACGACACGCAGGCCCAGAACCAGATATCCATGTACGCCGTAGCCAGGCGCGTCGCCTCGGGCGAAGCGTGCATCACGTTTCGGTACACGGCGCGTGTGACGAGCGGTCCGATGATGGCGAACGACAGGGAGACGAGCGTGATCAGAAACAGTCCCGTGCTCACGAGCTGTTCCGCGCGCCAGCGGCGTTTCCCGCCGAGCGACTGCGCAGTCGTGGTCATCACGCCCGCGGAAAGTCCGTGGAAGAAGCATCCGCAGATCATCACGAGCGGCGCGGTCAGGCCGATGGCCGCCATCGGCGCATCGCCGTCCAGACGTCCCACGAAGTACGCGTCGACCAGGTTGTATCCGCTGATCGTGAGCGTGCCGGGCAGCATCACGAGCGCCGTGCGCAGCATTGTGCCCGCGATCGGCCCCTTCGTGTAGGTCTCGTTGTCGCCCTTCCGGCCTCGGATCAGCCCGAAAAGACGCCGGAAGAACGCCGCCGGACCGGTCTTTTTCGGGGAAACGCCGGATGCCTGTTGATTGGATGCCATAATGAATCGGAAAAAGTGAAAGAAAGGTTGCGGAAAAAATATGAACATATAATATATATGTTTTTTTTGATTTTTCAATTAATATCCAAAATAATCCGGCAAAGAAAAAGCTTTTTTCCGGTCTCTGCTCCGAACAAAACGTTCCGAAATCGCTTTTATCATGTCCAATCAACGGACATCTTCACGTTAATCTTACGTTATTTTTTGTTTTTTCCGTAAAGACTGCTTGATTTTTTTAGAATAAAAGATTATAGTTTTCCGTTTGCGCACCGCCGCGGACATATTCCTTTGTACATACTTAATCCAAAACATAACACAACAACAGGAGTTTAACCCTTCATGAAGAAGAACAACATCGCGGTCATCCTGATCCTCGCCGTCTCGGCGGTGCTGTTTACGCTGGGAGTCATCAAAAAAATCCAGCATATGACATCCGGCGCAAGCAAGTCCGGAAACATTATCGCCGTCATCCCGAAAGGTACCGCCTCCATGTGGTGGGAAGTCGTCCGCAGCGGCGCGGAACAGGCCGGCAAGGAAGAAGGCTACACCATCAGCTGGAACGGTCCCGAGCAGGAAAACGACCGCGAGAAGCAGATCCAGTCGGTCGAAGACGCCCTCACGCACGGCATCAAGGCGCTCGTGCTCGGCCCGAACGACTCCAAGGCGCTCGTCCGCCCGGTCGAAAAAGCCAAGGAGACCGGCATCCCGGTCGTGATCATCGATTCCAGCATCGAGACCGACAAATATGATTCTTTCGCCGCCACGGACAACGTCCTGGGCGGAGCCGAAGCCGCACGCCGTCTCGGCGCGGCCCTGAACGGTCACGGCAAAGTCATCCTCACATGCTTCATCCAGAACTCCGCCTCCACCGACGACCGGGCGAAGGGCTTCAAGGAAACGCTCGCGAAGGAATTCCCCGGCATCGAGCTGATCGCCGAACAGTACACGCTCGGCACGGTCGAGGACGCCCGCCAGAAGACCGTCGACATGCTCACCAAGCACAGCGATACCGACGGCGTTTTCGCGGTCAACCAGCCCGTCTCCGTCGGCGCGTACAAGGCGCTCCAGACGCAGGGGCTGACCGGCAAGGTCAAGTTCGTCGGCTTCGACTCCGACCCGGTCCTCCTTGAAGGCATCGAAAAGGGCGAGGTCGACTCCCTCATCGTCCAGAACCCGTTCGAGATCGGCTACTCCGGCGTGAAGACCGCCGTCGCGATCCTCCAGGGCAAGCAGGTCGAAAAGCTCAAGCCCATCCCCAGCATGATCGTCGACAAGTCCAACCTCGACGAGATGAAAGTGAAATTCCCTGCCGCGCTCGGGCTCACTTCCGGCAAACCCAAAGATAAGGCGCAGACCGGCAAAACCATCGCCGTCATCCCGAAAGGCACCGCCTCCATGTGGTGGGAAGTCGTCCGCAAGGGCGCGGAAAAGGCCGGCGAGGAGGAAGGCTACAAGATCAGCTGGAACGGCCCCGAACAGGAAAACGACCGGGAAAAGCAGATCCAGTCGGTCGAGGATTCCCTCACCCGCGGCGCGGTCGCGCTCGTGCTCGGACCGAACGACGCGAAGGCGCTTGTCCGCCCGGTCGAAAAGGCGAAAGCCTCCGGCATCCCCGTGGTCATCATCGACTCCAGCCTTGAGACCGACAAGTACGACTCCTTCGCCGCCACGGACAACGTCGAGGGCGGAGCGGACGCCGCACGCCGCCTGGGCGCGGCCCTGAACGGTCACGGCAAAGTCATCCTCACCTGCTTCATCCAGAACTCCGCTTCCACCGACGACCGGGCCAAAGGCTTTAAGGAAACCCTCTCGAAGGAATTCCCCGGCATCGAACTCGTCGCCGAACAGTACACGCTCGGCACGGTCGAAGACGCCCGCCAGAAGACCGTCGACATGCTCACCAAGCACAACGACATCGACGGGCTCTTCGCCGTAAACCAGCCCACGTCCGTCGGCGCGTACAAGGCGCTCCAGAGCCAGAAGCTCACCGGCAAAGTCAAGTTCGTCGGGTTCGACTCCGATCCGGTCCTCCTCGAAGGCATCGAAAAGGGCGAAGTCGACTCCCTCATCGTGCAGGATCCCTACAAGATCGGCTACACCGGCGTCAAGACCGCGGTCGACATCCTCGACGGGAAAAAGGTCGAAAAGCTCAAACCGATCCCCAGCATGATCGTCGACAAGAACAATCTTGAAGAGCAGAAAAAAGAAAACCCGGCCGCTTTGGGACTCTGACCTATGGACAACAAATCTCCTCAAACCTACTCTCTGGCGATGCACGACATCGTCAAGACGTTCGGGCCGGTGACCGCCCTTTCCGGCGTCAGCTTCTCGGCGCGCCCGGGCACCGTGCACGCCCTCTGCGGCGAAAACGGCGCCGGCAAATCCACCCTCATGAAGGTCCTTTCCGGCATCCACACGCCGGACTCCGGCTATATCGAGCTCTTCGGTGAAAAGGTCGAACTCACGAGCCCGAAGGATTCCCTCGACCGCGGCATCTCCATGCTCTACCAGGAACTCGACCTGGCGGGCGACCTCACCGTCGCGGACAACATCTTCCTCGGACGCGAGATCATGAAGTTCGGACGCATGGACTCCAAGGCAATGCGGGAACGCGCCCGCGCCATTATCAAGGAAAACAACTTCGACCTCGACCCGGACACGCTCATCAGCACGCTGTCGACCGGCGACTGCCAGATCGTCGAGCTGCTGAAGGCGCTGGAACGCAACGCGAAGATCATCGTGATGGACGAACCGACGTCCTCGCTCTCCGAAAAGGAGGCCGACCAGCTCTTCTCCATCGTGAAGGACCTCCGCAAACGCGGCCTCACGATCATCTACATCTCGCACCGGCTGGAAGAGGTCATGGACCTCGCCGACGACGTCAGCATCCTGCGCGACGGCGCGGTCGTCTCCTCCGGCCCGCTCTCCGAATACACCGTCCAGCGCATCGTCCACGAGATGGTCGGCCGCGAGCTTTCCGACTACTATCCGCCGCGCAGCGTCGAGATCGGCGACGTCTGTTTCGAGGCGAAAAACCTCGCTTCCGACGAAGGCATCGAGGACATCTCGTTCCAGGTCCGCCGGGGCGAAGTCGTCGGCATGGCCGGACTCGTCGGCGCGGGCCGCACCGAGACCGCCCGCGCGATCTTCGGGCTCCAGCCGCTCACAGCGGGTCAGCTCTTCCTGAACGGGAAAGAACTGAAGATCAAGACGCCCGCCGACGCCATCGCGGGGCGCATCGCCTATCTCCCCGAGGACCGCAAGCGCTGCGGCCTCTGCGTCGGACTGCCCTGCCGGGACAACATCATGCTCCCGAACTACGAGGCAACCGGCATGAAATGGCTTCTGGACTTCGGAAAGGAAAAGGAGCTCATGGACGAATACGGCGGCAAGGTCAAGCTCAAATGGGCGTCCCCGTACGATGAGGCGTCCTCGCTTTCCGGCGGCAACCAGCAGAAACTTCTTGTGGCGCGCTGGCTCCTCGCCAACCCGGACTTCATCATCTTCGACGAACCCACGCGCGGCATCGACGTCGGCGCGAAAAAGGAGATCTACACGCTCATCAACGAGCTCGCCGCCGCGGGCAAGGGCGTCCTCGTGATCTCGTCCGAGCTGCCCGAACTCTTCGGCATCTGCGACCGTCTGCTCGTTTTCCGCAGGAAGCGCCTCGCCGCACAGCTCGAAACAGAAAAAACCACACAGGAAGAAGTCATGCACTTCGCCGTCTGCTGACATTCAACTCAGGAGTATTATCCATATGAACCGCTTCGCCAAACAACTGCTTCCGTTCTGCTCCCTCATCTTCATCATTTCCCTCTGCACGTTCCTGGAGCCGGACAATTTCCTTTCCACCCGGAACCTCGTCAACGTCCTCTGCCGTTCCTCCATCAACGGCATCATGGCCGCGGGCATGACCTACATCATCATCACCGGCGGCATCGACCTCTCGGTCGGCTCCATGCTCGCCATGTGCGGCATGATCGGTGCGGCGTCCATGCTGTATTTCTCAGGCGGGACCTGGGCGGACATCTCGTCCGGCAGCTACATTCACCTGAAGCTCGGCGCGATGATCGCCGGCACGCTGGTCTGCGTCCTCGCGGGCGCGGTCTGCGGCTTCGCCAACGGCATGCTGATCACGAAACTGAAGCTCGCGCCGTTCATCGTAACCCTCGGCACCATGAGCATCTTCCGCGGTATTTCCTACATCATGAACGCGGGCAAGCCCTTCGCCGTCTCCGACTACAGCTGGCTTGACACCGGACGCGTCGCGGGCATCCCCTCCTCCGTGATCCTGCTCGTGATCGTCATGGTCGCCTTCTGGTTCCTGCTGAAGCACACCCGCTTCGGACGCTACACCTACGCCATCGGCTCCAACGTCCAGACCGCGTTCCACGCCGGCATCAACGTGAACAAGACGATCGTCTGGATCTACACCCTCACCGGCGCGCTCGTCGGCCTCGCCTCCATGATCACCGTCGCCCGCGCCAGCACGGCCCAGCCGACAGCCGGCATCTCGCTCGAACTCGACATCATCGCCGCCTGCATCATCGGCGGCTGCGCCCCCTCCGGCGGACGCGGCACCATGATGGGCACCGTCATCGGCACGCTGCTTATCAGCTTCCTCCGCAACGGGCTCACCCTGCTCGACATCTCCACGAACGTCCAGCTCGTCGTGATCGGCCTCATCATCATCGTGGCTGTGACCGCCGACCAGATCGCGACCCGCCGGAAAGCCACCTGATCCGAGTCAGCGGAATCCATTCTTTTTCCGCTTGAACATCGCCGCACGGGACACGTTTTCCGTGCGGCGTTTTTCGTCTCTTTTTTCTGCTCGTTTCTGCTATATTTAGCAAATAAACATCTTTCACGTGATTTAGACTTGATAATATTTTTTGGTTGATTATATTTTAAGAGTCAAATTCTGATTCCGTCAAGAACGGATTCGATCCCCCCGAAATCATCTTCCAGGAGAATAACAAATGATCGTCGTCAATACCGAAACCATCCCCGGCATGAGGATCGTCGAGCTCAAAGGTCTGGTCCAGGGCAACACCGTCCGCGCAAAACATGTGGGCCGGGACATCGCCGCATCCCTCAAAAACCTGGTGGGCGGCGAGCTCAGCGGCTACACGGAGCTTCTGGTAGAATCCCGCCGCGAAGCCGTGGCGCGCATGATCGCCCAGGCCGAAGAGCTCCACGCCAACGCCATCGTCAACGTCCGGTTCGCCACCAGCAGCATCACCGCGGGCGCGGCCGAGCTTTACGCCTACGGGACAGCCGTGATCGCGGTCCCGGACACCCCGGCGGAGGCATGACCGTGGGCGACGGTGATACGAAAGACGTCGTGCAGGGCTTCATCGCCCTGTTCATGTACGTCGTCCTGCCGGTGATCCTGCTGGGCACCACATGGATCACCCAGCACAATATCCTCCGGGCACGCAGAAAAATGCTGTCCGAGCAGGAAGAGTATTTCCGGAAAAAGGTCCCGATGACGAACCTGAAACAGTTCCCCGCCGGAAGCTCGGCCGCGATGCTCGTGACAGGCTCCGCGGTGATCGCCGACAACTATTTCGTCTCGTTCATCGCGGGGTTCAAGCACCTCTTCGGCGGCGAGATGAAAGGCTATACCGGGATGTGCTCCGACGCGCGCCGTCTGGCCCTGGTCCGCATGCTTCAGGAGGCGGAACATTTCGGCGCGAACGCGGTCTGCAACGTTCGCTTCGAAACATCCACTATCAATTCCGGCGAGGCAAGGAAAAAGTCCGGCGGCGTGGAGCTGATCGCCTACGGAACGGCGTTCCGGACCGCCGGGTCATGAAAGACCGGGAAAAAAAGCTTTTTTCCGTGGAAAACGAGGTCGCCCTGCACCCGGATCAGAACCGGGAACGGCCTCATGCGGAGGATTTGCCCGAACCCCGCGAGGAGATCACAAACTCCGAATCGTGTTATTATTCCTCCACGGCCTTCGAACCGGGCGTGGGAGACGGTGTTTCGACGGAATACCGTGAATTGCTCCGCCACGAACAGGACCGTTATCCTGACTCCATCCTTCCGTTCATCTCTATCCTCGCAGGCATCGCGGGCGGCGTTTTCGCCGTCCCGGCAGTGATCCTGAACGAAATCGCCGGCGCGTTTTCGGCGGTATCCATTCTGAGCGCCGGGGGCTTCGTCCTCGTCGTCCTCGGTCCGTTCGCAGAGGAGACGCTGAAGCAGAGCGGCGCGGTCTTCCAGCTGGAAAAGATGCGCGGTTCGATCCGGTACAGCTGGCAATTCTATCTGTCCGGCATGCTGGGCGGCCTGGTCTTCAGCGTGCTGGAGAACATCATCTACCAGTGCCTCTATCTGAGAAACCTCCCGCCGGAGAAGCTGGCGAATGTCATGGCGTTCCGCTGGACCATCTGCACGGCGCTGCACATCCTCTGCACCGTGATCTCCTCCATGGGGCTCCGGCATGTCTGGCGGGAAAGCCTCGAAAAAGAGCGCCCCTGCCGGATTTACGAAGCGTTTCCGTGGTTCGCGGCGGCGACCGCCGTTCACGGGCTTTACAACCTGTCCATGACGCTCCTGAATCCGTTCGACGTCTGAAAAAGCTTCTTCGCCTCATAACCTCCTCGGCCGAACAGCGCCAGCTTCGCGGTCTTCCCGGCGCGCTTTTAATAAATTATAGTAATTCTTTACTCCGGTATGCTTGACAAGCCCGCATAATGGTGCTATATTAGTGCAATCCGGAGCCATTTTTTTGTACGATTCATAACCAAATATGGAAATCTCATGAGTCAAAATCCCAACAACAGAAACTCACTTCTGCTGTGCTTCCAGGAGATCATCAAGATGATGCCGCAGGCGGGCGACCTCAACGCCTTCCTGTCCGCGCTCGAAAACGTCGAAGACCCCCTGGAACTCTGTCTGAAGCTTGCGAACAAGTTACGGCTCGCGCCCGAAAGCCGCGGCGACGTCACCATCGAGGAACTCGCCTCCTTCTTCGGCGCGCCGATCTTCCTTCAGCTCAACAACGGCAACTGGGTGCTCTATCTCGGCATCCGCAAGCTCCTGCAGGGCGGCGTCCAGCAGGAACGCTACGCCGTGTTCGATCCGCTGACCAAGGTCCAGGGCAAAATGCTGTTCCTCCAGAAGGACCAGCTCCTCAAATCCTGGGCGGGCAAGGCCGTCTTCATTCGCATGGAGATGCGCGGCTGTTCGGTCGACGGCAAGCAGACCTCCCTGTACTGCCTCGCCTCCATCGTGAAGCATTACGGCGACGACACCGACGTCGGCCGCCTGATGCACGAATACGCGATCTCCGAGGACGAGCCGTCCATCCGTCTCCTCGGCAAGATCGCCGACGACCTCGACTACAAGACGAAGGAAATCCGCGTCAAGTGGGACAAGCTCGACAAGATCGGCGCGGCGTTCCCCTGCATGGCCATCAAGAAGGACGGCCGTTTCGCGGTCCTCTGCGGCGTGCGCGAGGTCCCCGAAAGCGTCGCGTATCCGAAAAACGAGGAAGACAGCAAACCGAAACTCACGACCGAGGCCCTGCTCAAGCAGTCCGCCGAGGTCGTCCCCGGCGCCGATCCCGAACCGGAGGAAGCGAAGCAGGAAGAGGCTCCCGCAGACGATAAGCCGAAGATGGTCCAGCAGGCCGCCATCTGGGATCCCTACGTGGCCGACGGCCACCGTCCGAGCGTCGTCTTCATCAACAAGGAAGAGTGGGAGGAGAAATACTCCAACCGCGTCGTCCTCGTGAAGAAGCACTACTCGCTCGTCGACGAAAACCAGAAATTCGGCCTCCGCTGGTTCATCCCGGAATTCTTCCGCCAGAGGACCCTGCTGGTGCAGGTCGCCATCGCCATCCTCGCCATCAGCGCCATCGGCCTGGTCGTCCCGCTGTTCTTCCAGATCGTCGTCGACAAGGTGCTCGTGAACGAAGGCGAGATCACGCTCATGACCATCGGCATCGGCGTCACGATCATGCTCTGCATCAACGCGATTCTGGAGTACCTCGAAAAATACTTCCTGCTGTACGCCACGAACCGCATCGACATCCGCCTGGCGGTGAAGACGTTCGCACGCCTGCTCAGCCTCCCGGTCGACTTCTACGAACGCATCTCGTCCGGCGTGCTCATCAAGCACATGCAGCAGACCGAGCGCATCCGTTCGTTCCTGTCCGGCAGCCTGTTCTACACCGCGCTGGAGCTCCTCTCCCTCGTGGTCTTCCTGCCGTTCCTCTTCATCTACAGCCCGGTCCTCACCGGCGTCGTGCTGCTCTTCACATTCATGATGGCGCTGGTCATCGCGCTCCTCATCAAGCCGTTCCAGCACCGCCTCGAGGAGCTGTACATGGCGGAAGGCAAGCGCCAGGCGATGCTGGTGGAGACCATCCACGGCATCCGCACCGTGAAATCCCTCGCGCTCGAGCCCACGCAGCAGCGCAAGTGGAACGACACGGCGGCGTTCGCGATCACGCGCTATTTCCGCGTGGCACAGATCTCCATCACGGCCAAGACGCTCTCCGGACTGATCGAAAAGCTCATGTTCATCGCCATCATCTGGATCGGCGCGCTCGCGGTCTTCGACGGCACGCTCACCGTCGGCAAGCTCATCGCCTTCCAGATGCTCTCCGGGCGCGTCACCGGCCCGCTGGTCCACATCGTCGGCCTCGTCCACGAATACCAGCAGACCCTCCTCTCCGTCCGCATGCTCGGCGTCGTCATGAACTGCCCGCAGGAACAGGTCGGCGGCTCCCTCCACCACCAGCTCCAGGGCGAGCTCTCCATCGAGAACGTGAATTTCCGGTACTCCCCGGACACCCCGATGGTCATCAAGGACTTCAACCTTCACATCTCGCCCGGTTCCACCATCGGCCTCGTCGGACGTTCCGGTTCCGGCAAGACCACGCTCACCAAGCTCATCCAGGGCCTGTATCCGCTCCAGACCGGCATCATCAAGTACGACGGCATCGACATCCGCGAAATCGACCGCGCGTCGCTCCGTTCCGCCATCGGCATCGTGCTGCAGGACAACTACTTCTTCTACGGCACCGTCCGCGAGAACCTGTCCCTCACGAAGAAGGACGCCACCATGGAGGAGATCATCTACGCCGCGCGTCTCGCGGGCGCCGACGAGTTCATCCAGAAGATGAGCCGCGGTTACGACTCGCTCCTCGAGGAAAACGCCTCCAACCTCTCCGGCGGACAGCGCCAGCGCCTCGCCATCGCGCGTGCGCTCCTCCCGAACCCGCGCTTCCTCATTTTCGACGAAGCCACCAGCGCCCTCGACCCGGAAAGCGAGACCATGGTCCGGAAGAACCTGAACATGATCGCCAGAAACCGTACGGTGTTCATCATTTCCCACCGCCTCTCCGTCCTCTGCCGCGCCGACAGGATCGTGGTCATGGACCACGGCGACCTGATCGAACAGGGCACGCACAAGGAACTGATCGAACAGGGCGGCATCTACGCCGACTTCTGGAAACAGCAAATGGGGTTTAACGAAGATGAGCAATAATACTACGAACACCAATCTGCCCGTCAGGAGCATGAAATCCGCGCAGGATTTCCAGCCAGACGCCATCATGCTGGAGACCCACGCGCCTCCGGTTCCGCTCCACATCATCTGGTATATCATCATCGCCCTCGTCATCGGCTTCATCGTCTGGGCATGCTACGCCCACGTCGACAAGGTCGTCGTCGCGCCCGGCAAGATCGTCACCGAGCGCCCGAACATCGTCATGAAGCCCTTCGAACGCGCCACGATCGAAAAGGTGCACGTCCGCACCGGACAGGAAGTGAAGGAGGGCGACCTGCTCTTCAGCTTCGACCAGACCAACAACAAGGCCGAGATGGAACGCATCACGGAACAGCTCAATGCGTTCCGGGCGCACCGCGACCGCCTCAAGGCGGAGATCGAAGGCTACGACAAGCCGTTCCCGCTCCCCGCGACCCCGAACACGTTCGAAATCCTCCAGCACAACGCCTTCGAGGCGCGCAAGAACTCCTACAACGGCAAGCTCCTCTCCTACGACGCCACGCTGGCGCGCTATAAGAAGACGCTGGAACAGCTCCATGTCTCCATGGAGAAGTTCGAGGCGCGCAAGGGCAAGCTCGACGAGATCGAGGACATGATGAAGGGCTTCGAGGACTCCCGCGTGGTCAGTCTCCGCGACTACCTGAACATCCAGGTCCAGGTCATCGAGACCGCCATCTCCGTCGACCAGCAAAAGGTCTCCATCGTCGAAAACGAACAGGCGATCAAGTCCGTCGAAGCGGAACGCGACGCTTTCATCAGCGACTGGCGCCGTCAGGTCTACGAGGACCTCGTCGAGGTCGACCGCAACATCAGCTCCCTGGAACAGCAGCAGGTCCAGACGAAGCAGATGGTCGAGTACACCGAACTCCGCGCGCCGTGCGACGCCGTCGTTCACGAGATCGCACCGTTCCAGGAAGGCTCCGCGGTCCGCGAGGCGGAATCCCTGATCACCCTGATCCCGCTCAGCGACCAGATCGAAGTCGAAGTCAACATCCCGGCCAAGGACATCAGCTGGGTGCGCGTCGGCCAGACCTGCCGCGTCAAGTTCGACACCTATCCCTTCCAGCAGTGCGGCACGCGCGACGGCAAGATCACCTACATCTCCGAAGACGCGTTCACCGGCAACGAACGGATGATGACCGAGGACAGCATGATGAGCGACGCCGGCGGCCGCCTCAGCAAGATGGCGCGCGGCGCGACCTATCAGGCGCGCATCCTGCTCGAACCCGGCGATTTCCGCGGATGGGCAAAGGGCGCGAAGATCCGTCCCGGCATGACCGTCAACGCCGAGATCAAGGTCGGCGACCGCACCGTCATCAACTACATCATCAACCCGTTCGTCAAGGCCCTTGACGAATCCATCCGCGAGCCGTAACACGCTCTGCGAATACTGCGGACGCATCTGTCCGCGATTTTTTCCGCCGCTTCCGTTTCCCCGGAGGCGGCGGATTCTTCTGCACATTCAGGAGGGAACATGGATGCCGCATCGCCGTTGCTTTCCAGTGAAAAACCAGTGGAAAACCGTGATTTTTCCGGACAAAATCCGGTTTCCGGCTTGACTTTTCCGGCAGACGCGGTATATTAATATCCTGTTTCTTGTATCTGAATATCAACCTTATATAATTTGGAGAACGAAAATGGCACATAAAAAAGGCCAGTCCAGCAGCCGCAACGGCCGCGACAGCAAACCGAAAATGCGCGGAGTGAAAGCCTACGGCGGGCAGTTCGTCACCGCGGGCAGCATCATCGTCAGACAGTGCGGAACGCACATCCATCCGGGCAAGAACACCGGCCTCGGCCGCGATTTCACCATCTTCGCCCTGTGCGACGGTCACGTCAAATTCAACAAAAGCGCGAAGAGATCCGTGGAAATCCTCCCCATCGCGGAAACGATCCCCGCGGAGGCCGCTCAGGCGTAATGCCCGCGGCGTCCCATCTTCTTCTTTTTGTTCCTCCTGCCCCGGTATGCGCTGTCGTTTGCCGGGGTATTTTTGTAACAACGGCGCGGGAACCGCGGATCCGCTTCCTTACCGCGCGCACATCAGGTAACGCATCTTATGTTTGTCGATCGCGCTGAAATCACTGTCAAGGCCGGAAACGGCGGCAACGGCTGCTGCAGCTTCCGCCGCGAGGCGTTCGTCCCGAAGGGAGGCCCCAACGGCGGAGACGGCGGAGACGGCGGGGACGTCATCTTCGTGGCATCCACCGGCGAACTCACGCTTTCCGATTTCGTCTTCAACCGCCATTTCTCCGCGGAGAACGGCGGTGACGGACGCAGCAAGGACATGCACGGACGCCGCGGGCAGAACCTCGTCATCAAGGTCCCGCTCGGCACCATCATCCGCAACAAGGAGACCGGCGACGTGCTGGCCGACATCGACGAGGCCGGAGCCGAGGTCGTCATCGCAAAAGGCGGACACGGCGGACGCGGCAACGCGCGTTTCGCCACGCCGTCCAACCGCGCTCCGCGCGAACACGAACCGGGCGAAGTGACCGAGCCGCTCGAACTCGGTCTGGAACTGAAGCTCATCGCCGACGTCGCGCTCGTAGGCTACCCGAACGCCGGAAAATCCACGCTCCTCAGCCGCATTTCCAACGCGCACCCGAAAGTCGCCGCCTACCCGTTCACCACGCTCCACCCCGTCATCGGCGTCATGGAGTACCCCGACTTCCGCAAGGTCACGGTCGCGGACATCCCCGGCCTCATCGACGGCGCGCACCTCAACAAAGGTCTCGGGCACTATTTCCTGCGCCACATTGAGCGCACCAAGCTCCTGATCTACCTCGTCGACCTCGGCGGCGTGGACGGGCGCGACCCGAACGACGACATCCGCATCCTCAAAAACGAGCTGGATGCCTACATGGAGGGCCTGAGCTCCCGCGCGAAGATCGTGCTCGCGAACAAGACCGACCTCGTGGAGAACCAGGACGTCATCGACGACTTCATCCTGAACGCCGAGGACGGCCTTGAGGTCATCCCGATCAGCGCGAAGAACGACGCCTCCTTCGAACAGGTCAAACAGCGCATCCGCGAACTGCTCGACGAACTCGCCGCGCAGCAGCAGGCGGAGGAATGGAAGAGGTCCCTGTAACCATGCCGGACCTCGGAGGCAGACGTGTTTTGATCACCGGCGCGGCGCAGCGCCTCGGATCGGTCATCGCGCGCGCGTTCGCCGATTGCGGAGCCGCCGTCATCGTGCACTGTTTCCGGTCAAAAGACGAAGCCGAAAAACTCGTCGCCTCTCTGCCCCCCTGCCCTGCTCCGTTTCACCATGAAGCCGTTTCCTGCGACCTCGCCGACCTCGACGCCGTGCGCCGCATGGCGGAGGCCGTCGGTCCGGTCGATTGCCTCGTGAACAACGCCGCGATGTGGATTCGCGGGGACGCGCCTCAAATCGAACTTGACCGACAGGAGGCGGTGAACCGCCTCGCACCCTGCGAACTCATCCGTCGTTTCGCCTCGCTCCGTCCTGATGAACACGAGTTCTCCGCCGTCAACATCCTTGATGCCGCGACGCTTTCCACGAACTCAGCTCCGGCCTCGCCTTACGCAACCGCGAAAGCCGCCCTCCGCCGCGACACGCTTGCGCTCGCCCGCGAGCTCGCCCCTCATGTCCGCGTCAACGCCGTCGCGCCCGGTCCGGTCTTCGCTCCGCGCGAACTCGGCGGCGCCGGCATGAAACATATCCCCGCCACGCTCCCGCTCAAACGTCCCGTCGCGCCCGAAGACATCGCGCGCGCGGTCGTCTTCCTCGCCTCGGCCCGGTCCGTCACGGGCGCGGTCCTCCCGGTCGACTGCGGCCAGTCCCTTCTTTTCCAGCAACCATGAAAGGCTTCCGAACATGAAACATTTTGTGTTCCACCTCATTTCCGTCATACTTCTGATCGTCCTTTTCCTGATCACGCTCGACCTCACCCGCGCCAAACAGGTCTCGCAGAAGGAGATCGACGAGCTCACGAAGAAATACGCTGCAACCGAACAGACGCTGGAAAAAGAACGCGCGGACGCCGCCGCAAAAGCGGAAAAAGCATCCGCGGACAATACCCGTCTTGAGGCGGAAAAGAAGGATTTGCAGGAAAAGCTCGCCATCCTGGAGGAATCCGTCTCCGAAATGGGACGCAGTTTTCAGGTCGTTTCCGCGCGCGACGTGAAGATGCTCGGCCTGACGTTCGAGCAGACGCCGCGCTCCGACGCGGACGCAGCCGCGGCCGTCGATCTCGCCGACTCGGTGAAGGACGCCACGCCAGAGACGTTCAGGACCGCCGCCGAGACCGCGCTCGCGGCACGGATCGCCGCCTCGCGCGAACTCGTCCTGGACGCCGAATCCGGCTACATCGTCGATCCGCTCGCCGCCGTCGTCGAGACCGCCGCGAAGGCCGCGAATCTCTCCGCCTCCACCACGGTCTTCTGGGACATCTCCCGCAAGACCTTCCGGTCCGAGGTCGCCGTCTCCGATCCCGCGAAGAAAGCCCCGTCCGCCGTCGTTTCCCTCGGCGTCAACCCGAAAACGCTCCGCAACACCGCGTTCCAGATGTCCCCGAAGACCACCGTCTTCCCGTTCACGGACATCTCGCTGCTTTCCCGCAACGGCGTCGACCTCTTCTCCCGCACTGCGTCCATCCCCGTCGGCGGCCTCTACGTGCATTATTTCCGCGTGTACAGCAAGGCCCCGTGGGTCCTCGAATACGTCTTCCCGGACAACCTCGAGCCCGAATCCGTGAACATGAACCTGCTCCCGCTCACGCCCGGCTCGTCCATCACGTCCTCCGTCTCCGGCAGGATCTTCACGTTCCAGATCGACGTGAAGGACAGCGGCTCCGACTTCCTCGTGATCGCCGACAAGCCCTTCTTCCCCGTCCAGGCCTCCGTCCGCCTGAAGTAACAGGACGCACGCTTCAGTCCGAACCTCCATATTTTTGTAAAACGCAGTTGAAAAATACGGCGGAAACGAGTATATTGTTTGGATAGCTTTTTTCCGACCAACCAACAACATTTGAGGAGTTTATCCCATGAAAGTCGTAGTCGCTTACTCCGGAGGACTTGACACCTCCGTCATCGTGAAATGGGTCAAGGAGACCTACAACGCCGAAGTCATCGGTTACTGCGCCGACGTCGGACAGGCCGAAGAGACCTCCGGAGTCGAACAGAAGTGCATCAATACGGGCGCGACCAAGTGCTACGTGGAAGACCTCACCGAGGAATTCGCCCGCGACTTCATCTTCCCGATGATGCAGGCCAACGCCATCTACGAAGGCAACTACCTCCTCGGCACCTCCATCGCACGCCCGCTCATCGCCAAGCGCCTCGTCGAGGTCGCCAAGGCCGAGGGCGCGGACGCCATCTGCCACGGTGCGACCGGCAAAGGCAACGACCAGGTCCGTTTCGAGATCAACGCGAACGCCATCGACCCGTCCATCAGGATCATCGCCGCCTGGCGCGATCCGAACTGGCATTTCCGTTCCCGCTCCGAAATGATCGAATACGCCCACAAGAACAACATCCCCGTCTCCAGCACGCTGAAGAAGCCCTACTCCATGGACCGCAACCTCCTGCACATCTCGTTCGAGGGCGGCATCCTGGAGGATCCTTGGCAGGAATGCCCGGAGGACATCTCCGTGATGACGAAGCCGCTCTCCCAGGCCGCCAACGAGCCGGAAGACGTGATCATCGAGTTCGAAAAGGGCGTCCCGGTGAAGGTCAACGGCGAAGCGCTTTCCCCCGCGAACATCATGCGCAAGCTGAACGAGCTCGGCTCCAAGCACGCGGTCGGCCGCGTCGACATCGTCGAGAACCGTTTCGTGGGCATGAAGTCCCGCGGCGTGTACGAGACCCC
>JAEEGG010001717.1_pt1 | contig 58086 bp, 53 predicted proteins | sample 9134161 | NCBI WGS metagenome assembly JAEEGG01 (sample SAMN16246543, study PRJNA631951) | gut metagenome | biome: gut microbiome; feature: rumen; material: CR-attached | host: Bos | place: Iran: Karaj | collected 2018-10
CGTACCGAAAAATCAAAATCTGTAGAACACAGTCACCATAGCGAGAATGTGCAAGTCGCTGATTAGCAAATGAAATCAAGTTTGTGGCGTTAAAGTTGGGTTAAAAGAGTTGAAAGTGAAGACATGAAAAAAATATTCTTAGCTATCACAGCCCTCATGACCTATATGGGCATGCAGGCACAAGAAACAATAGAAGTCTCCGTCGCCTTTAATGGGGCGACGGCGACTGTTTCTATACCCCAGTCCGCCGACCAGTATGTCAGCTGCACCAGCGGCGAGTCTTCGCACGTCGTGCTGGTACAGTCGGAACTCGTTGGTGCTGACACCTCCGGCGAGATCGTCTATACCCTCTCAGGTACGACCGACGACGGCGGGTTTACGTTGGAAGGCAAATACAAGGCCACCATCGAACTCAACAACCTGACACTGACCAATCCCTCGGGTGCTGCCCTGAACATCCAGGACGGCAAGCGCATCAAGATTGAAGTGAAGAAGGGCACGGAGAACACATTGGAAGACGGTAAGAACAGCGACACCAATGGCTGTATTCACTGCGAGGGCCACTTAGAGTTCAAGAAGACCGGTACGCTGAACATCGTCGGCAACAATAAGCATGCCGTCTACAGCAAGGAATATCTGCAGATTGCAAAGCCTACCATCAACATCACCAAGTCCAAGAAAGACGGTTTCCACTGCAAGCAGTACTTCTGGATGGAGGATGCCTGCAACGTAACCCTCTCTGGCATAGGAGATGACGGTATCCAAGTGGAGCTGGTAGAGGACGAAGCCTACACGGGCACCCTACCCGATCATGAGGATACGGAGTTAGATATCGACGAGAACAGCGGCTATTTCTATCAGGACAATGGCACACTGACCATCGGCGAGTGTGGCGGAAAGCCCATCAAGGCTGATGGAAAGGTGGTTTTCAACGGTGGCACACAGAACTTTGATACGACTGCCGTGTCAGAGGACAATAATCCTTCCACAGGCATCAGCACTCTGCGTAAGAACATTGTTAATAGTGAGGCTGTCTATGACCTGAACGGCCGACAACTGAAGAACAATCAGAAGGGCGTCGTTATCCAGAATGGCAAGAAAATGATTAAATAAGTGACAATTACACTCACCAATAAAAATTCCCGCCATGGCGGGAATTTTTGTTTGCAGGAACTTTCTATTTACCAGATCTGTGCACGTTTCTTCTTGGGAACGAAGAGTTTGTCGCTCTTCTTGATACCAAAGGCATCGTACCACTCATTGATATGCGGCAGGGCCGCATTCACACGGGCCTTTGCCGGTGAATGAACATCCACTGTGATCAGATACTCCACATACTCCGGACGGAAGTTACCTGCCCACACACGAGCCCAGCTCAGGAAGAAGCGCTGCTCGGGTGTGAAGCCCTCGACCTTACCGGCAGGCTTCTGCTTCAACACATTCTGCAGGGCACGGTAAGCGATGTTGAGACCACCGTTGTCGCCGATATTCTCACCCAGGGTCTGCTGACCGTTGATCTTCTTGCCAGGAACGACCTCGATGGTGCTGAAATAGTCAGCCAGCACCTTTGTACGAGTGTTGAAGTTGGCCTTGTCTGCGTCTGTCCACCAGTTGCGCTGGTTACCGGTCTTGTCGAACTGCGAACCCTGATCGTCGAAGCCGTGGCTCATCTCATGACCAATCACACCACCGATAGCGCCATAGTTCACGGCATCGTCGGCATTCGGATCGAAGAATGGCGGCTGTAGGATAGCGGCAGGGAAGCATATCTCGTTGGTAGTGGGGTTGTAATAGGCGTTGACGGTCTGCGGTGTCATGTGCCATTCGGCCACGTCTACGGGCTTGTTCACCTTACGGTTCAGGATATCGAGCGTCTTCCACTCGGAGATATTAGCAAGGTTCTCGTAAAGCGACAGGTTCTCATCCACCTTCAGACCGCTATAGTCCTTCCACTTGTCAGGATAACCGATCTTAATAATAAAGTTCTCCAGTTTGTCCTTGGCCTTAGCCTTGGTCTCAGCACCCATCCATGTAGCCTCGTCAATGCGCTGTGCGAGGGCCGTCTGGAGGTTATGCACCAAGTCGAGCATACGCTGCTTACTGGTAGCGGGGAAATACTTCTCGACATAGAGTTTGCCGATGGCCTCTCCCATAACACCGCTCACTAAGCTGACGGCACGCTTCCAACGGGGACGGTCCTGCTGGGTACCGCTCATCACCGAACTCAGCTTGAAGGCCTCAGCACGGAAGGCATCGCTCAGCTGACTGCTGGCACTCGAAATGACCTTGATCTCTGCGTAGGCCTTCAGGTCGTCGAGGGCGGTCTCGGCCAGGATCTTCTCCACTTCGTGGATGGCCTCAGGCTGACCCACGTCAACAAGGTCGAAAGCGGGGAATCCGCCAATCAGGAAGAGGTTGCCCCAGTCGATACCAGGATAGTCGAGCACTAACTGGTTATAAGTCATCTTATGATAGTTGGCATCGATGTCACGCAGCTCCACACGGCTCTTGCTGGCCTTGGCGATACGGGTCTCGATGGCCATCACGGCCTCCATCTTCTTATTGGCCACGCCTTCATCATTGCCCACCATCACGAAGAGGTTGGTCATGTAGGTCTTGTAGGCCTCACGGATACGTTTGGTCTGCTCGTCATCGTTCAGATAGTAATCCTTCGTGCCTAAGCCAAGACCACCCTGCCCGATGCTCACAAGGTTCATCGAGGCGTTGCGCATATCTGAGCCAACGCCCACACCGAACATCATCGTATCCTCGCCCTTACGGTCGAGCTGAGCCGTCACCAACTGATACTCGCGACGGTCCCTGATGGCAGCAATCTTCTCCAAGGTCGGCTTGATGGGAGTCCAACCCTCACGGTTCAGACGGACACTGTCCATCATCAGACGATAGAGTGAGCCGATCTTCTGACCCAGTGTACCCTGCTCCTGAGGGGTATTGGCATACTGGAGGATGAGTTCCTGAATCTGCTTCTGATTCTCATCATAGAGATCGGTGAAAGCACCGTTGCTGGTATGTTCTGCATCGAGAGGATGGGCTTTCATCCATCCACCAGCTGCATACTGAAAGAAATCATCACCAGGACGCACCGAAGGGTCGAGGTTCTGAGTGAAATTCTGCCCCATGGCTGTCGTAGCCATCATCAGGCAGGCTGCTGTTAAAAACTTCTTCATATTCGTTAAATTTTGATATCTGTCTTCTCTTTGACGCAATTTTGGGCTGCAAAGATACATAAATAATCATAAGAAATGCAGAATTTAAGTTTTTTTTAATCACTCACGTTTGTTATCTCCGCGTTTTTCACTAAATTTGCACCAACAAACTTCTCTATACTAAAACGAAACGTTTATGAAAGATTTAAAAATGTACATCAATGGCCAGTTCTGCGAGAGCTCGAACGGCAAATGGATTGAAGTGTTGAACCCCTCAACAGAGGAAGTGATCTCCCGTCAGCCGGAAGGCACCATCGAGGATGTGAACCGTGCCCTCGACGCAGCCCGCGCTGCCCAGAAGGCTTGGGGCAAGACGCCCGCTATCGAGCGTGCTGGCTATCTGCTGAAGATGGCCGAGGGCATCAAGAAGCGCGAAAAGGAGTTTACCGAGATTATCATGCGCGAACAGGGAAAGACCCGCACATGGGCCGCTATCGAGGTGGGCGCTACGATTGCCTATTTCGAGTATATGGCCACCTTTGCCCGTCATATCGAGGGTGAGATCATCCCCAGCGACCGTCCCAACGAGACGATTCTCCTGACCAAGAAGCCTATCGGTGTGGTAGCCGGCATCCTGCCCTGGAACTTCCCGTTCTTCCTCATCGCTCGTAAAGCTGGTGCTGCCCTCATCGCTGGCTGTACCATCGTGATTAAGCCGAGTCAGCTCACACCGGAGAACTGTACGGAGTTTGCAAAGGTTGTTGCTGAGACAGGTCTGCCCGCAGGCGTCATCAACATCGTTACGGGTAAGGGTTCTGTCATCGGCAACGAGATGGCTGGAAGTCCAAAGATCGACATCGTCAGTGTGACTGGTTCTGTAGGTGCCGGCGAGAGCATTATGGCCGCTGCTTCGAAGAACATCACCAAGGTGAGCCTCGAGCTCGGTGGTAAGGCTCCTGCCATCGTCATGAAGGATGCCGACTTAGAACGCGCTGCCCAGTGGATCGTCGACAGCCGTATCGGCAACAACGGTCAGATTTGCAACAATGCCGAGCGTGTGTATGTTCAGAAGGAGGTGAAGGAAGCCTTCACGAAGATCCTGGTCGACAAGATGTCGAAGGTGAAGGTGGGCGATGTCTGCGCCGACGAGAGCGTGGATATGGGTCCGTTGGTAGAGGCCCGTGCCTTGGAGAGCGTTACCGAGAAGGTGGAGCGCGCTATCAAACAGGGTGCCAAGCTGCTCTGCGGTGGTCATCGCGTTGGCGACAAGGGTTACTTCTATGCTGCTACCGTGCTCGACAACTGCACGCAGGATATGGACATCATCCATGAGGAGACCTTCGGTCCTGTGATTCCGCTGATTGAGTTCTCAGACATCGACGAGGCTATCAAGTATGCTAACGACTGCGAATACGGTCTGGCTTCTTCTATCTTCACCAAGGACCTGAACATTGCTGTAAAGGCCTGCCGCGAACTGGAGTTCGGCGAGACCTACGTCAACCGCGAGCACTTCGAGGCCATCCAGGGCTTCCATGCTGGTGTGAAGAAGTCGGGTATCGGCGGTGCCGACGGTAAGCATGGCGTCGACGAATACCTCGTCACCCACGTCACCTACCTCGACACTTACGAAGACATGTAAGAAAAGGAAATGGGTCAAAATTAACTACAACGGATTTCACGGATTAAACGGATTTTCTAAGTTACTGATTATCAGCAGTGCTTAAATCCGTTTAATCCGTGAAATCCGTTGTTTCTTGTTTATATTTAAATCTTGTATTTCGCCCCACCCTCTTCTCCTAAAGAAGGTCGAGTTCCACGGGACAGTGGTCAGAGCCGAAGATCTCGGTATGAATCTTCGAATCGACAAGACGTTCCCTCAGACGGTCGGAGATCACGAAGTAGTCGATACGCCAGCCAGCATTCTTCTGACGTGCCTGGAAACGGTACGACCACCACGAATACGTCACTGTGTCAGGATACTTGTAGCGGAAAGAGTCCGTAAACCCTGACGCTAACAGTTCGCTGAACTTCTGTCGTTCCTCATCGGTGAAGCCCGCATTCATACGGTTCGTCTTGGGATTCTTCAAGTCAATCTCCTCATGCGCCACATTCAGGTCGCCACAGAGAATCACAGGTTTCTTCTGATCCAGTGCCTTCAGATAGGCACGGAAGTCATCCTCCCACGTCATGCGGTAGTCTAAACGTTTCAAACCATCCTGAGAGTTCGGCGTGTAACAGCACACTAAGAAAAAGTCGTCCATCTCGAGTGTAATCACACGACCCTCATGGTCGTGTTCGTCGATGCCGATGCCGTAGGTCACGTTCAGCGGTTTATGTTTGCTGAAGATGGCCGTGCCTGAGTAGCCTTTCTTCTCGGCATAGTTCCAATAACTCTCGTAATCCTCGAACAGCAAATCGAGCTGCCCAGCCTGCATCTTCGTCTCCTGAAGACAGAAGAAGTCGGCATCCAACTGTTTGAAAATCTCACTGAAGCCCTTGCCCTCGCAGGCACGCAGGCCGTTTACATTCCAACTTACAATTTTCATATCTCCTATGTTTTTGGGTACAAAGATAACTTTTTTCTTCGGAATAGCCAAAACATATCGTTTATTTTTCGTATCTTTGCAGCCAAAGAAAGAAAAGTATGGAACAGAAGATTAATATTTACACACTGACGTCGGAATTGCACGACGAAAAGGCAGTGGGCGCTGTGACCAAAGCGTTCTTAGAGGGCCTCGGCCTGACGTATGAACTGAAGGGGACCGATTATTCCGATTACGGCAGTAGCGGCCTCCATATAATATATGTTCGCACGGGAGGCACCGAGGGCATCTTCCTGAAGCTGCTCCCCCAGCTATTGGAAAAGTCATCACGTCCTTTCTATCTGCTGACATCGGGAAAGAGCAATTCATTAGCGGCTTCGATGGAGATTCTCTCCTACCTGAGACAACACAACCTGAAGGGCGAGATCATTCACGGTAGTCAGCCGTATATCACCCGTCGCATTACTATGCTGGCCAAGATCGAAGAGGCATGCCGACAACTCAACGGCATCCGGTTAGGCATCATCGGCAAACCCTCCGACTGGTTGATCTCCAGCCATGCCGACAAAGAGCAGGTGAAGGCGCGCTTAGGCATCGACCTCGTTGACATTCCGATGCAGGAGCTGCTGCAGGCCGTGGGAAAGGGAGACACTGAGGATATCTATCAGGCGCTGAAGGCCATCACTGAAAACTATCAGCTGAAAGGCTTCACCCTGCGTTGCTTCGATCTGCTGACAGCTGTCAAGAACACGGGCTGCTTAGCCTTGGCAAGACTTAATGCCGAGGGTTTGGTGGCTGGCTGCGAAGGCGATGTGCCCGCCATGCTCTCGATGATGATGGTCCGTGCGCTGTTCGGCATCTCCGGCTTCCAGGCGAATCCATCGACCATCGATCCGGAAACGGGCGAGATACTGCTGGCCCATTGCACCATTCCTCTCGACATGGTGGAACGCTATGAGCTCGACACGCACTTTGAATCGGGCATCGGTGTCGGCGTCAGAGGATTCATGAAGGAAGGCCCCGTTACTATCTTCAAGGTTTCAGGCGACTTGCAGCGTCACTTCATCGCCGAGGGCACCTTAGTGCGTAATCAGCAGAAGCCAGACCTCTGCCGCACGCAACAAGTGATTCAACTCTCTGACAAAACCCAGACCAACTATTTCCTCACCGACCCCATCGGCAATCACCACATCGTCCTCCCCGGCCATCACAAGCAACTCCTCGAAGGTCTCTTTTAACTATTTTGAAAAGTAGTTAGGGTTGCCATTAGGTTCATCGCCTCCCCACGTGAAGCCTTTGTCTTTGAATAGCCTCACTGCGAAGTCGTTTGCGTCGAGTGGCTTATCGCCATACACGACTACGGCCAGTCCCTGCTGTTGCGCCATTGGTATGGTTTCAGCCTCCTCTTGGTTATAGTAGTAAGCGTAGGTGCATTTCTGCAATCCCAACTTCGATTTTTCCTGCAAAGCATCCGTCTGAACAATAATGTATTTCGCCTCATACAATTCACGGAAGATCTCAACCAGTTCGTTGCCGATACGCCTGTTGCAGATCAGCCCACCCACGTTCGGCGCGTAACCGTTAATGGCATAAGTATAGTTCAGACAGCGCACAAAGCACAGGTCGTTCCTGTCGACGTTAGGACTAATGCTGTTAGTACTGCACTTATCCCAGATGCTGGTGGGGACTTCCGTCACCTGGAAGCAGTTGTCGTAACCGAACTTGTTGATGGTCTCCTGATCAACCTCCGTACCTAAGTTCCAGTTCAACAGGTTGTCGAGACGCTCCTGTTTCCGCTTCTCCTCCTGTCTCTTCGTGCCATCACTGTCTACGATCTGATCTGCGATTCCATTCACTAATCCGTCTGCAATATCCTCCATGGTTCCAGTACATGATATGAGTGTGAAATTACCGCCGACAATTAAGGTAGCGGCGAAAAACGATGAGATAAACTGTTTCATATTATTCATTATTTAAATTGTTATTATTGTCGTTTTATGCTGCAAAATTAAGATGGTTTTCAACTGTTTCCAAATCTATTTCTCTTTTTCGTCCCGACTTGTAGCGACAACGCCCCGATATAGCGACAAATCACTTCCACACCCTCAGAATCTGTCGCATCAAAAAATAATGCGTATGAAAAATCTCCTCGAACGCCTCTTTTCGCAAAAAATTGCCTAAAGATTTGGAATTATCGGATATTCTCCTTATATTTCCTCTATAAAAGTTTAGACCACCCCTCTCTTTTCCGTTTACAACCGTTATTTTGGTTCACATATCCACACGATAGCCTTGCCAGTGCCTTTCTGACATTGGCATTTTTTTGTCAACAAACAATTTCCTCTTCGGGCTTGGCTATCCCCGACAGTTGTCCTAAGCCGCCTAAAGCATTAGCATGTTTGCAGACTGGCTGTTGGCACTACAAATATAATTACCTTACAGTAGGCGGTATATCATAGTCTACCCTTGTGGGGCATCCGATGATTCTTCCTTAGTTTCTTCTGCCTGCGCCAGTCTGTCGGAGTAGCATACTCCCTTGGCCAGTAGATTCCAGATAACGACGAGCAGTTTCCTTGCAATGGCGACCTGCACCTTGAGGCGTCCTTTCTTCCTGACGGTAACCATCCTATAGCTGAAGCTGCTGAAAAAGCAGTCCTTCGTCCGGCTTGCCGCCCATGAGCATTCAATGAGCAGTTTCCTGAGATACTTGTTGCCGTGGGTAATCCTTCGTGACTTGATCTTGCCGTTGCTGCCGTCATTGCGTGGCTTGAGTCCTGCCCATGCTACAAGGGTACGTGCTGTGAGGAACATCTTCATGTCGGTGCCGATCTCTGCAATAATCTGTGTAGCCGACTGGGCGCTGACGCCCGGAATCTCCTCAATTCTCTTGAGCTCATCAGGATACAGTTCCTCGCACATCTCCCTCATCCTTGACTGGCACTTCTGCTTGTGCTGCTTGATCAGGTCAAGTTCCTCCCTGTACTGGCGGATCAGGTCGCTGTCAACATCTGTCACGACACCGGTAAGAGCCGCCTTGATGGTATCCCTGCCGTGCTTGTTGATAGTCCGTTTGTGTATCTTACCTGTCAGCAGCTCCGGGTCGGTAGTGCCTTCGGACAGCAGCTCCACCACCTCGCGGTAGCCCTTCGTGTCAATGTTCGACACATAGTTGCTGATACGGATGTTACACCGCTGAAGTGCAGCATCCATCTTGTTCTGGACGTAGACGGCCTGTTTGTTCAGGTCGAACAGCCGACGGTTGTACTGGCGGAGCTGCTGGACGGCAAGCGGAGGTACGAAGCTGCCTCGGATAAGGTCCTTCTGCAGGCACGTGGCAATCCACTCGGCATCCTTCACGTCGCTCTTGCGGCCCGGAAGCTGCTTGATGGAAAGCGGATTCACCAGATAAAGTCTGAAGTCACTCTCAAGAATACGCCAGATAGGCATCCAGTACACTGCGGTGCTCTCCATGGCCACCTCGCCGACACCAAGTTCAACCAGCCTGTCGCGGAAAGAATCAAGCTCAACTGTTAAAACTCCTGTCTTAAACTCAATTTTCTCGCCGTTTTCGCCGAGAATGCACACAAAAGCATTATCTTTGTGCACGTCAAGACCACATACTCTCTTCATAGTCGTGATATTTTTAGTGAAACATAAAAGGAAATAATAAAAAAACACCACAAAGATACTGAAAATATGGTGACGGAGGTCACCTCCACAACGGAAAAGAGAGGGGTGGTCTTTACTTTTTTATCAGAACTGTTGTATAATCCAAAAATTTTATGTAAGTTTGCAGCATAGATGCAGAATTTGCACCAAAACAATCGGTTTCATAGAAATCAGAGACAATAGTTGAAGTCATAAAACGACTGAAAATCAGAGTAATATGATGGCAACGATCCAAGACGGAAAAGGCTTTGGGCACGACACAACGACGTGTGGTGACCCTAAGATTTGGTTTCCAATGAGAGTGACGTACTCGCGTGAGCTCAAGATGAAGACGGAATTAGACCGGCTCGGGATAGAGAACTTCGTACCAATGACATATAAGGTGATGGATGCGGATACAGATAATCCTCGGCGGGAGTTGGTGCCGGCCATCAATAACCTTATCTTCGTGCGTTCTACTCAGAAGCGGATAAGTCATCTGAAATCATCGAATAAGGTGTTGGAACCGTTGCGATATATTATTGACCAAACCGCTCAGCAGCCACATACCATCATGACGGTGCCAGATCGGCAGATGGAGAATTTTATGCGCGTGGCCTCGAGAACTGATGAGAGCGTGATGTTTCTCAACGACGATAGCATTGTTGGAAAAGAGGGGAAGCGTGTGGAGATTATCGGCGGTGCCTTTGAAGGTGTCACTGGAGTAATCCGCCGTGTGAAGAGATGCAAGAGAGTGGTTGTGGAGATAGAAGGCGTTGCGAGCGTGGCAATCGCGTTTGTCCCGGCGGTGATGCTGAGGGAGATAAAGGAAGGGGGCTGATGGTTAAAGGTTATGAGCAAAATAAAACCAATAGTGCAGATTTTGCTTTCTGAAATGTGACAAATTCAAAAAATAATTGTATTTTTGCAGCAATTAAATAAGGTGTAAAATTATGGCAAGGCTTATTGTTAGAAATATCGGTCCAATAAAGGACGTGGAATTGGATCTGAGGAAGGTGAACGTATTCATGGGGCCGCAGGGGTGTGGTAAGAGCACGTTGGCCAAAATTATCAGTTTCTGTTCCTGGCTGGAGAAGGATAGCGATGCTACCGGAAAGGCAGAGACGAAAGGGCTTGTGCCGTTGCTGACAAAGTATCACCGCATGGAAGGTTATTTCCGTGAGGATTCTGCGTTGGCATATATCGGAGATGATATGGCATTTTTCTACCACTTTCCAGAGCCGTTGCCTTTGGGGTGGAACTCTGACGAATATAATACTTCGCATTTCCATGAGGATGAGTTTATCTTCCACAAGGTGCAGAGAAGCGTAAATCCGAAGGTGATATACATTCCCGCTGAACGTAACTTTGTGTCGGTGGTGCCTAATCTACAGAAATATGCAGAGCAAGACGATTCGCTACAGAGCTTTGTGAATGATTGGTTTGAGGCTAAGCGTGCCTATACTGAACAGCAGCCACTAAAGATAGAAATGCTAGGCATTGCGTATTACTATAGCAGCAAGACGGACAGTGACATCGTGGTGGTGGACGGGCAGAAACTGAGGCTTAGCCAGTCAAGCAGTGGATTTCAATCGGTAGTGCCATTGATGGCTTTGCTGAGTTACCTGTCATCAACAATCTATGAGGAGAACAAGCCTTTCTCTCCAGAAGAGAATGAGCGGATGAAGGATATCTTGTCGCACGTTTCAAGTGAGGCTGCTGGAGATATGGAACAAAAGGTGATTGACCGAATCAAAGGCTTCCTGCAAGGCAAGTTGTATAGCCACACGCAATTCATTGTTGAGGAGCCAGAGCAGAATCTGTTCCCAAACACTCAGTGTGACCTGATTTATCATCTGTTGAACAGCCTGAATCACGGCAAGAATCACAGGGCTATCATAACCACGCATAGCCCTTATATCCTTTATGCACTGAACAACTGCCTGCTGGCGAACATCGTCAAGGGTGATATACCTGCGGGGAGTGATCTACCGGCAGCTTGTGCAAAAGTGGAGATTGCTCCACAAGACGTGGCTGTATGGGAGATTGAGAACGGTAAACTGAAGACATACGAAACAGGGAAAGAGGACAGTACTATCCAGGACAAGGACGGACTGATCCGCCAGAACTATTTTAACAATGTGATGAAGGCTGTGATGAGAGACTTCAGTAATCTTCTGGTATTCAAAGATTAGGTTGAGGAGATGATGCTGGAGATATTTGATCATAAGACTCGATATGAGTCAGAGGTATATATTGGTGATTATACGGAATTCGTGAAAACGCATCCAGATTGCAGTTACAATGGAGTGGTGATGAAGAATATGCCAATCGCCTTTATATCCAGTCTTCACATACACAACCCTATACACATACCGATGCTGGGCGTGAACTTTGAAGAGAACGAAGAGGTGTTTAAAAGGGAGGATAAGACTAAGGTTTCAAACTGCGAATGTATGCTGGTGTCAGACAAGGCGAGCAAAAAAGGTTGGCTGCTTTTGGCAGAGCTGAAATACTGCGGCGGTTCGCAACTGGCCGTGCAGCGTAATCTGGAAAAGGCTTTCAGTCAGATGGAATCAACATACTTGCATTTAAGGGATGAGAAGCATGTTTTTACGCAGGGAGAATACAGGTGTGCTTGGGTGGTGTCGCTGCCGGAGCATAATGACCTTGTGCCATTCAGTTCATTTCTGTCACAACCAGAATTGTTACTGGATTATAAGGATAGATATGGAGTGGATGTATTCACGGACAACAACCTGATGGTTGTTTCGCATGAGTATGTGGTTGCAATGGAAAGCAATAAATAGGACTGGCGATAACGAGCGCAACGTAGGGAGGAGTTGTGCATGAGCCTGATACGATGTCGGAGGAGAAAAAAGTGTAAAAATAGATGTGAATATGAAAAGGAAGTTAAAAACAAATTCCAGACTGGTTAATGATATTTTGGCGGCTTACATTAATACCTATAAGGCATTGTGTGAACTAATTAATAATTCTATTCAGGCTGACGCAAAAAATATTGTAAGCGTCCAATTTTCACATCTTGTGTAGCTCCAGGCTAATGACTACTTTTGCACAAGCTTTATTTTTTGAGATTATGTGCAGTAGTGAAGATTGTGAAAAGCTTTGGTTTCTCTACAAATTAGAAGGTGAACCGAAGGGAGTTTCGATAGAGCAATTCTGCATACAGCAGGGTGTACCCTATCAGGTGTTTAACAAGTGGTTCCGGGATCGTAAGAAGCGGATTGTTCCAGTTGAGATCGTGGGACGCGACGAAGAGCCCAAGCCAGAGGCCGAGGCAGAAGAGAAGAAAGCTGAAGGCCCGAAGAGGACATCGTGTGTCAAGTATGTGAAGCTGGTGTTCGGGAACGGACTCAGGATCGAGAAGAAGAATTTAAGCTACCATGAACTCAAGGAGTTGGTAGAGAAACTGGAGGGTCTATGTTGACGATCTCAGGACTCCGCAACTTCTATTTTCTTCCGAATATGACGGATATGAGATGTGGTTATAACCGCATCATGGAAATAGTGAGAACAGTGTATGGTCGTGACCCTTATGATGGCGATGTCTATTTCTACATGTCCAAGAACCAGCGGACAGTCCGCATGGTCAATTTCGAGCATCATCAGTATTGCGTTCATACCTATACTTTCGACAAGGGCTACCGCTTTATGCGTATTGTAACCGAGGGTTATAAACGCGTCTACAAGGTAGATATTAAGACGCAAGTTCTACAGAGAGCAATTGGAACGGCAGGGCAGACCTGACTTTCCTGCCTTAATTTCATGCGACGGGATGACCGATTCGGAAAAGAATGACTTTATCAACTTTATATATGGCCAGCTTAAGGAGAGAGAGGCTCAGAACGAGGCTCTCCATGCCAAGCTCGATGCCCAGAGGGATCGTTTCGACAAGCTACAGGCTACGCTCGATGCTATCAGCAGTCAACTTGTCGAATCGAACAAGATGAAGGAAGTACTGCAGAAGGGCTTTGATAATATGCAAATTCAGTTGGGCGGAATGAAGGATGAACTCTTAAAGACTCAGAAAGAGCTGCGCAAGTCTCAGCGTGAGGCAAAGAAGTACAGGGAGCTGTATGAGGTGCTTCGCGACGAGAAGTTTGTTACCAAGAGTCAGAAGTCAAAGCAGAGTAAGGCTAAGGGACGGGATGATGACAAAGATGATTGGGACGGAACGCCCGAATCAGGCACCGTATCATCAGCAGAGCCTGAAACCGAGTCGGCCTCTGTGGAAACGGGAAGCACATCGTCAGAGTGTAATGCGGAGAAGGAACCCGAGGATCGCCCGTATCGTTTAGGCGTGAAGTACAAGACGATGCATGCCGACGGAACCAAGAAGGCCTACAGATGCGACCGCTCGATGATACCTGAAGGCTCCAAGATTACGAAGGTGGAATTCCGCAAGAGAATACATGAGGAGAAACGTATGGTGACTGTATTCTGCGAGTACATCAACTATGTTGATCCTGATGGTAAGGCTCATACGAAATATTTCCCGATCAAAGACATTGCAAAGGCCATTATCGGACAGGAGTCAAGAGAGGATCTCGGACTTGACGAGGACGTGGAAATGATGGAGGGAGCTGCACCTGAAAGGTTTTTCCACAAGGCTGCTAAGATAGTCATCTTCTTCTACGACAATGGCAGTCGTGGACGCAAAGTGCTAACAGACTTTATTGGCGATGCAGAGATTGCTGCCCTACAGTCGGATGCCTATAATGTATATAAGTATCTGGACAGTGAGCTGACCGAGGTAGAGCATGTCTGCTGTATGGCTCACGTCAGAGCCCGTTTCCAGAAAGCCCTTGAGCAGGGTAAGGACGAAAGGGCAAGATTCTTCTTCGACAGGATTAATGAACTGTATAAGAAGGAAGACTTTTACAAGAAGAACAGTTATCCGCCAAACAAGATAAAAGAAGAAAGGCACGACGCAAGGACAACTGAACTGATCACTGAAATGAGAATGGAACTCACAAGGCTGCTGACAACAGAAGATCCGAAGAGTGACTTGCTGACGAATGCCCTCAACTATTTTGATAACTCCTGGAAACAGGTCATGGCATGGCGGAACGACGGTCGTTATACGATAGACAACTCAGAGGCAGAACGCAATATCAGGACGATGACAATCGAAAGATCCAACTCGAAATCTTTCGGTAGCAATGAAGGTGTAGAGAGCTCAGCTGTCTATCACACCATCATCGCTACGTGCAAGGCTCAGGCTATCTCGGTGTGCGATTATCTGAAGAAATTTTTCAAGGCATGTGTTGATGGACGTACGGATTATGAGAATCTGACTCCCATGATGCTATGCCAACCAATTAAATAATTCAAATTTTAGTCCAGTTATGATTATGGGAAATCTCAAGATGTCCCTGTTTATCGGCATCCAAGAGTATGGGGTGTGAAAATTGGACGCTTACTGAGCAAGGTAAGCACGCTGTTGGAGGATGCTGAAGCGTATGAGAGAATGAGTAAAGCGGTGAATCTTTGTGGGGATGGGAAGGCTTGTAACTAGATTGTAAGAGCACTGAAAGGAGAAGAGGTTGAGAGATATGGGGGTAGGCATAGGTGTCCTTGGTTTTGTAGGTAGGGCCTGCCAGAAACTGGAGCGAAGTTCGGAATACTGATGAAATATGTTGCCATTATAAAAAACGTATATGACTTTTGACTTTTCTACAACGAAACAAATAAATGTAAAATGTTCAAATCCGGGTTGCTCTCACGTATACAAAATTAAAGATAGACGTGAGCCAGTTATTAACGATCCGGGATTTTTAGTAATGCAATGTCCAGACTGTCATTGCTATACTAGAGCAAAAGTGTGGAATGTTGATTATTTCAAAGAGAACAAAGATGTTGTCAGGGTATATGAGTTTGGAGAAGATAAAAAATGCCCAGACTTGTCGTCTGTGACCTTAGGAGAGTATCTTGAAGAAGAAACAATAGAGAAGGATATCTCTAAGATTGATTTAATCCCCAAGATATCGTTTTGGGAGATAATGGGGCAAAAGAAACCAAAAGAAGTGTTTGATGATGAGTTAAAAGAAGTGATAGATAATAAACTATATTGTGCCCTTCAAGCATCTCTTGGTAGAAAAGCGTTTATGGACGGTGTGAATCGGGCTTTTGTTAAGGTTCCGAGAAGGAAAAACGCCACAAAAGATTATTTTCTTTATGCCAAGCAGTTACTCTCAGATGTTTCGTACGATACAAGAGGAATGATTCCTATACACAAAGGGAATTTGTCACTCACAAAACAAATTGACGGTTTGTATACACGAGATGAGTGCTTTTCTATTCTCGATTATTGTCTGAAGAAGTGGACAATGATTGCAAATCAAGTTGTTATTGCAGTACCTTTCATAGGTTTTCATTACAATAACAAGAGATGTAAAAATCAAGTTCTGTATTTCTGGTCATTTCTGAATAATGTACTCGATATGCAAAAAACTCTTCTGATTACACGGAAGTCAGAATTTAATAAGTTGAAAGTCTACCTAAATGAGCAAAAAGAGGGCAAAACTTATGATTTCATGAAATACTGGGGTAAATTGAATCAACTTTTGGATGCGGCCACCTCGGTGGAATCCAAGAAAAGTCGAAGTAATAAAAGAAAAATCGAAAAAGAACAACAAGTTTTTTACACAGATAATTTTCATTCGAAATTTTACGCAGGAATCTATGAGGACAGGATAGAGGTGCTGGTTGGTTCATATAACGTACACAAAGGAAATGTATTCGAGAATTTGTTTTTTAAAGAATATTCATTAGAAGAATTCAGAACAAAGTATCTGAATAAGATATTGCCAGGAGTGAAACTGATAAAAGGGAATGCGGATGTTATTAGGGCACTTCTTTTTGAAGTAAAAGGAAGTGAGGTCTCGTGTGATATAAAGGATTTGAAGGATGTTATAGAGGGATGAGCTTTCTCTTGAGCATAAAATGAGATGAGTCCCAGCTCTATTAAAAAAATATAATATAAACAACTATTTTGGTCCACATTGAAAACAATTTGCTATCTTTGTGAACTAAAAACTATCAAAAAGTAGTGAATACGGCAATAAATAAAGAAGAGACCAAGGACTATAGTGACTTTGAAGAATCGCTGAGGCAGTTGCATGATAACTTGCTTCACGATTATGTCTATGACGATAATAGTATTATCATCGCATTGTCGCGTAAAGGCCCGAAGGTGCTTGAGCTGGCTTTCTCAGACGAAGAACTGACAGAATTAAATATTGTCACCGAGTTTGCGATACCATTCCTTCTGAAAACACTTCAGACTGGAGTGGAATATCGTATATATATTGTTGATGATGCTGTTTATTATGGATCGACACTGAAAAACCTCATAGCCGAGATCTGTGAATACAAGGAACATTATCAACACGACTTGAAAATCAGAACATACGTAGCACTACAAGATAAAGACGCCCTGAAGTTTAACGATGTAGAATTAAAGGGCATGACAGGCTATAGAAGTGGTTATGGACACTATTTCGTTAGGCAGTTGATGTCACGCTGTAGAGGACTTCATAGATGTATGGAGGTGGAGTTTCCTGTCGTAACATACGAACTAACAGAAGAACCAGACCTACAAAGGATAGCAGCCACGCTGAGCAAGGAGTTTAAAGCGGTTTATTTATCAGATTATGCTGAGGAGAAGGTGATAACCGTGCTACAGCATGCAGATGGATGCCAGTTCTGCAAGATCAGATTTTACGGAGAAGGAAAGATGCTGCACATAGCCTTTATGGCACCAAGGAATATTGCAGGGAGTATAGAAAGCCTGCAATACCTGATGGATGCTTTCGGTCAAGGATATCGGGAACTGTGGGATAAGATGCTGCACCATCTATATGGAGATGTGTATCAGTGGACTGCATCGGTAGGATTACACAGAAACTGGGAGCGAAGCATGGTGGTCATTGCCAATTTTATTTATTCATATCATCTGTTTATAGGATTAAGACGGTCACTGGAGTATCTGCTGGAAAATATGGGATATGCGTTTAATACGTTTTATCTTCAGAAAAATTCGATTTACCGACTGACAGGTGTACATGCCATAGAGGATGAACTTAAACGACTGCTGGTATACGATATGCGGATAATAGACGAACATCGACCGGATGTCAAGGCGCTTATTCCAGTGATGTCCAGTCAGTTTTATGAGGAGGTAGATTCGCCAACAACAGAGGAGCGCAATTCGCTAGCTGAGCATAATTTGCATATGGTGAGAAACAGCATGAATTTGCAGCAGGCTCTGTCAGCAATAGTGTTTAACCAGAACCTTTTTGTAGAACGCTGGACACGAAATGGCAACGAAGGTAGTCGTCGGCATCTTTGGTTTGGCTATACACATGAGGCATTGGGGGCTATAGTAGAGCGATATGCGAGATTTGACTCTTCAGGCCAGCAGGAGACAGATATACATCAGTGGCTAGATGGAAGGATAGATATGGGATGTGTGGTTCCGCAATATATTCGAGACAGGAAGAGTAATATTTGGGTAAGAGTATTTAGACCTGGCGAAAATGAAGATGTGTTTTTAAGTCATTTGGCGCGGTTCGTGATTCACATATTTACGCAAATAGACAATCAACTACATCTTGGTTATTGTCCTAGTGAGATTCTAGGAAAGGTGTTAGCCATTGTATGGAGGCAGTATTACGATGATATACTCATTAATCAATTTGATTTCAACCTGAAAGTAAAAGATGGCGAATTGAATTTAGCACAAGAAAATCAGCCCAACCGGTTGACTGTGATAAAGTTTCTCCAGAAGATGTATATATTGAACATCAATAACGATAGAGAGGTTACTATTTCGCCGAGGATAGCCAATCCTGACATACTTCATCATACGACGCTAGATAACCAAGCTGAAAGAACAATCGATGAGTTCATAGAAAAGATGTTCAGACAGATGAAAGACTGGGATGTAGACGTATATAGTACTTACTCTTATTTTAACCATTATCTGAACAGAGATGTTGAGACGAGCGAGTTGGTGAAAATGGACAAGAAAGCAGCACAGAATCTGAAATCAATATTAGAAGGGATAGAAGTTGGTTTGACCATTCATGCAGAAAAGCCTCTATCAGACGAACATAAACAAAAAATCCTAGATGTGTATTATTTGATAAGGAAATATGATGAGCTCCCTAACTTTTATATCCAGAGTTCGATGACAGAGGAGGAGTATTGGCGCAAGTATCGAACAATTCCTCGCTTAAAAGTACAACACGATTTCAAGGTTATGGATAAACTGATAAACATAATAGTAGGTGTATATATTTTGAACTCAGAAAATACAGTGGCTTATCTGAAAAGTGATGCCGCTAAAACAGCCATGAAGATGCTCAAGATGGAAACGATAATGGCATACTTGGAAAAATTGGAAAAAGAAGGAAACTATAAGGAGTTAAGATATGGTACTACCATGCCAGGACTGATGAAAGGAATACTTGACAGAATCATCAACTCATGAAACAAGATACAAAGAACTTGCTGCGAGACATATTGAAAGATAACGACGATAATGATGTGTCGGCAGTATTATTGAATCTAATTGAATTTGAAGATGAGCCAGACAAAGTGACTTACGACACATTGTTTGGCAAGAAGCCCATATCATCGAAAGATAATCTGAAGTCAACAGATCAAACTATACACGATGAACGTATCAAATGGCTGACCTTTTGTAACTTCCGATCTGTACCAGAATCAGGGGAGATAAAACGTTATGGCATTAACTTCGCAATAAACGACAAGCCAGTATCAGTCTTTCTTGTTGGTAGTAACGGCGCAGGGAAGACGACATTGTACTCGGCCCTCGAACATCATTATATATCGAGCAGCAGTTTGTCGAAGGACATGAATCTGGATGAAGAAAAGATATTAACATATGGATTCGGAGCCAAAGATGGCCAACTGCCCACATCATTAAAAATCAGTACGGTCAGTGGAGAAGTAGAAGAAAGACTACATGACCATGAGGGGATATGCAGTCCTGCGCCATTCTGTTCGGAATATGACCTTAAGCAATTAGGGGAACGCGGCGACAATCTGACAAATTACATATTAGAGCAATTAGGATACGACGAACTACTATCGTTGATAGCTCTATTGCGGACAATTGCAGCCCAAAAGAACAAAGAAATAAAAGAGAGTCAGGAATCGCACGAATCGGACATGTCTGTAGATGATATAGACCGTATTATAAACGTCTTATTGAAATATGGAAGTCAGGCAGGAGAATTGTTAGCGAAATCCCAAAAACATGAAAAATTGTTTAATCTGGATTTTGCAGAATATAGTGCAGGGAAGGAAGTGGAAAGGTTTCCAGACCTATGGGAAAGGCTAAGGAACCTGTCGGCACAACCAAAGAAGGATAATCCGATTTTAGCGATAGAAAAAGAGGGCGCAAGCTTAAAAAAAAATTCTGAACATGCTAATGAACTAACCCAAAAACTTACAAAGATGTATCGAATGACCGAGGATGCCCTAAAGGCAAGCCAAGGTAACGGCGTGGACGGATTGCGTAAGGAAATAGAAAAACTATATAAAGAAAGAGCTCCTCTTGATGAGCGAAGAATAAAGGGCATTCTGCCAGAGGAAGAGGTTAAGCAAATACAGCAAGAAGTTGACACCACAGAGAAAGTGATAAGGTTGCTGGACGACAAGCAGAAATCAATACTAAAAGATTTTCGTGACAATCGCTTCCCTATGATTAAGGAAATTCTTAAAATCTTCTCGAATGAAGAGGGAGAACTTAACATACAAGAAGAAAATAATGAAGGGAATATTGTGCTGAAGATAGTAGTCAAAGATCCGATTAACGGCTTTGATGACCTTCACCCCACGCCCCAAGAGTACTATAACTCATTCCGCTATAAGTTGTATGCTGTATCATTCAAGATAGCATTAGCTTTGATGGAAATGAAACAAAAAGGAATCAGAGTACCCCTGGTAATAGATGATGTGTTTAACGCCAGTGATTTTGAAAATAATATGCGATTGGAGTATTTTGCACATAATATCTACAAAGCATATGAAATGATGGATAATGAAATACCACTCCAACTGATACTACTGACGCATGACGAGATGGTACAAACAGCTTTCAGGAAAGGAGCCAACGTTTTAGAGGAGGATTGCGACGAAGTAAGGCAACCCCGAGAGTATATCAGTGGAAGGCTGTTTAACTACCGTTATGCCAAGCAAATGAGCGGAGAACTTAAGGATGAGAGGACAACATTCTATAACTTATACTTACAAAACTAATGGAATGCTTTAATTGGAAGAAATTGCGCGATATTGTTATCGTTTTCGTGGTTATTCTATTTGCAGCTTATGCATCGTTTAAATGGATTGTAGGTGGAGACATTCGGCCCAACCACTACACATACCAACACCACTTGAAGATGGATACCATACAGATGAAGGCACTGAAAGATACCCTTTATCTTCATCAGATGATGGATAAGGCTGATTCGATAGCAAATGTTACGAAAACCATCAGTGACCGCTACCAGGATGACGTCAATCTGATGATATACAAAGCTACGCAGTGGTTTACAATATGGTTGGGGATTATGGCAATCGTGGCTGGTGGAATGGCGATCAATCAATTCTACAACCATCGGAAAGCTGCTGCCGATAGGAAGGAGCTGGCAGAGAAATTTGAAGTATATATGAAAACTACAACTGATGGAGTGGATAAACGGATTAAAGACTATCAGGGAATAGTGAAGGAGTATGTGGAAATCTTGGTAAAAGACAAGACAAGCGAAATTTCCTTACTCAATGAAAAACTAGCAGGTCTAAATAAAGACTTAAAAGATACTTATAGGGATATAAAGATCAGTTCGTTGGTGACGTGTATCAGTACATTCCCTGACCCATCGATGTTCACGTCGAAACCAGAAAAGAAGGAATATCTGCGTTATTATCTGAGCAATCTTCACAACGAGTTTAAAGATTTTGTTTCGAAATACAAGGAGACAGAGATCTCGTTGAATGAGCTAAGCAGGCTGGCTGTGGTGCTGACCAGTGTGAAATATGTATTGGTGAGATCGAGAAGTATTTTCCCAGGATATCACCAGAACATTACGTATAATCAGTTGTGTAAGGCAATTGATAAGCCGTTGAAGAATATTGTGAATGGAGATATGGAGAATGATGATCTTAATAAAAACCTGACTGCAATTGTGGATGTGTTTGGAAAGATGATCAGGGATATCTGTGTAGAAGGGGCTGGTTAAGACGACAAAAACGCGATTGACAGAAACCCAATAGGTGGAAACAGGAAGGATGGCTCCTGCCCTAGCAGAGATTATTTTTTTTGTTAATGGTTGTTAATTTGTAAGATTGTCGATAGAAATTGCGTAAATTTGCTTAAAATTGTGTGACGAACTAATTAATTATTATTATGTCATTTAATATAAAAGAACTGCCATATCTGCCAGATTTCTCAAAACTCATCAACACCATGCTTGATGCGGTAGAGAATAATGTTCAAGATATAGAACTATCAGAGTATCTTGATTTCCTTTTGAAGTGCAAGGTGTTGATTGAAAAAGAAGGTTTTTACCACTATAGTAACGAATGGGCTTTTTTAAGTACAGCAGATTTGTATTCTATTCACTCAGCTTTCCGAGAGAAAATAAATGAAGTGGATGATCTGCTAGACATTGTAAGATTCATCGGGACGAAAGGTAAGACATACGAAGAAATAATAAGAGCGAAAAAAAACATCTTATCGGAACAAACAATTCGTGTTGTCCTTTCATGGATGGAGGAACTGGAAGTTCTACGAATAGAAAATGGAAAGTATTACTTTAATGACCAACTTGAAGAATCGGATGAGGAAAATAATACAGGCAGTGAGGCTCTTGACGAGATAGACGTGAAGGACGCCCATTACTCATTCTTTGACTATTTGCGAAAAATTCAAGATGAGCAGATTATATTAAATCCAGATTTTCAACGTCACAAAGTATGGAAGGGTGTTCAGAAAAGCCAGTTCATCGAGTCTGCAATTTTAGGATTACCTTTACCCCCCATCTATTTTAAGCGTGACAATATGTCGAGACTTGTTATAGTAGACGGTCTACAGCGTACAACAGCCATACAGGAATTCATGGGGAATCAATTAAGGCTTGAAGGTCTTGAAACCCTTACGAAACTTAATGGGCTGACCTACAAGGAAATTAAAAATTCAGAAAACCTAAAAGTATACGCCACAAAACTAGAGGACAATCAACTTTTCTGCTATATCCTTCAGAAATCTGTCCCCATGTCGGTTGTATATGATATTTTTAACAGAATCAATACTGGTGGAACAAAACTTAGTAGACAGGAAATCAGAAACTGCCTATTTCTGGGCAATTCGACCAAATTAGTAAAACGATTAAGTGAAAATACTATTTTCAGAGATGCTATTGACAATGGCATATCAAAAGATAGAATGAAAGACAGGGAAGCAGTATTGAGATGCTTAGCATTCCAAATACTTGACTATGAAGTCGATTATTTATGGGCGATGGATTCTTTCCTTGAAAAGGCTATGCGCCAACTGAATAAAATGAGTGATATACAGATACAAGACCTTGAATATGGTTTTTTGACTATTATGAAGCACTTGACCAATGTCTTTGGGAATAAGAATTTCAGAATCTATGATGAATATACTAGAGGGCGTATTAATATTGCTGTGATGGAAACCGTCTACTGGTGTATGTGCCAGCTATCAAAAAAAAAGAAGGAAATTAATAATGACGAGCTCCGTAGCAGGTATGACAAGATGATTCATGACCCAAACTATCAGTTTAATGTGAGAAACTCTACAGGATCGAAATCCAAAGTAATAGAGCGTTTTAATATTGCAAAGAGATATTTGATACCGAATATATGATTGAAAAAATAGCCCTAAGTAATTTCAAACTTTTTAAGGAGAAGACAGAATTTCCTCAATTGAAAAGGATCAATTTGTTGACAGGAGTCAATGGCCGAGGAAAGTCTACATTCCTTCAGTCAATGTTGCTTATTAAGCAATCATTGTTGATATCGACAGATGTGAAGAAACTGTTTCTAAATGGTGAATATGTGTCACTTGGTAATTCATTTGACGTGAAGAACCAAGAGATTTCGCGCGAAGAACCTATTGAGTTCTCATTTACAAATTCGGAGAATGAGATAACTCTAACATATCAAGTTAATGAGGCCGACAATCAGACGTTAGAATTGCAAAAATATGCCAATATAACACGTACAGGCCTGGATAGATTACAATATGTCTCAGCGGAACGTATTGGACCGAGGTTGTCGTATGAGAAGAGCTCCTTTGATAAGGTAGTGGGAGCAAAGGGAGAATTCGCTGTTGACGTTCTGTCACGTGCCATCAAGAACAATCAGGTCGTTTCTGAGAACTTTATCAACAGAGAAGCACGGCTTTTTTCCTTAGAGATAGATGAAATCGACCGAGGCGTAGGAGAACAGGTGGAATTCTGGATGACAGAGATGTTTGGACATACACTAGTGGGAGTGCAGTCTATAGGGGAGGCTAATGTTGATGTAATGAGTATCAGTGCACTTAATTCTCATGATTCAAAACCTACTAATGTGGGGTTTGGATATTCATGCGCATTCCCGATTTTGGTTTCAGGACTGACAGCAACAGCTGGAGACATCCTTGTCGTGGAGAACCCTGAAGCTCATCTGCATCCCTCAGCACAATCGGTCATTTCCAAATTCCTGGCTTTCGTGTCAATGGAAGGAGTACAAGTGTTTGTTGAGAGTCATAGTGAGCATATCTTGAACGCACTCCGCGTATTAGTAAAGCAAGAAATGATCTCAAATGAAGACATCAATGTGATGTTCTTTGATACAGATAATCCTGACTACTATCAATCTATCGCCATAGAAAAAAAAGGAAAGGTAAAAGATTGGCCTGACGGTTTTTTCGACCAGGCAGAGAAGGACTTGAATATACTTTTGGATTTGTGATGGCAGTACACATATATGCATTTGTGAACGAGTTGTCCTTTCAGGAGCAATTTTCACCAGCGGAGATTGCAGATGGTTTGCGTCAATTCTTACAAACCTTGAACAGGATAAAAGATGTAAAGCAGGAAATACGAAGTATTATGTATTGCGAGAGCATGTTCCAGAGGCCTATTTCTCATGGTTTGAGTTATGCGTCTGCACTACGGAGCGTGACTGGAGAGCAGAAGGACTCTATTTTACAGCTTAAGATAAGTATGGACAAGTCTGGATGGGAGAAGATGGAGGATATCGGATTCTTTCAAGATTTTACGAAACAGTACAGTGTAGGAACCATAGATGTAAGTGGGAGTATTCTTGCAGAAGCATATGAGTACAAGGATGTGGCCTCCAGAGATGACCATATATTAATAGTCAATATGCCAAAATCATCATTCGGCAAAACAATTGCCATACAAAAGAATCTCGTTAACCAAGCGATGGATCTTGAATCTGTGAATAATGAGAACGAAGTGCTTGCCTTTCTTCAAGGAAAAAGCATCCCTATACAATACGACTCAAAGAGTACCAAACACCCGCTGCCAGAGCAAACCATATTAGGCGATACCCGTTATTTCGCTAAGACACAACGCACAAATATGGGAGAGATTTTATATGAGCGAATTGGCCATAACGAGCTATGGTGTCTGGATAATATACACTTTGACGGACATGCCCACTTCGAAATATTTTCAAAGGCTGATGATGTATGGAAAGGTGATAGCTATGATCTCCAGAATGTCAATCCTGATTATACGTCAAAGAAGCATAAAGGTTGTAAGATAAGGGAGTAATTAAACAGAATAAGGCTCAGGCGAAGACAAGGATTGGCGAAATGAAGTTACATAAGCTGCTTTATTTCGTTCGACGTGAGTGTTTCATTCAGAAGGTTGAACCATTGTCCCTGATCACTTCGAGGCATGGAAATTCGGTTCTATCATGGTAAAATTACGTGAGAGATACTATAGGAGGGAACACTTTATGAGCGATTCTCGGAGATGAAAGCAGCAGATTGTGCCGTGTTTTCGATAAAGTGTTTAAGAATTACTCTTAAGCCCTACGGAAAATCATAGGAAACGATGAAAAAGGGCGATGCAACTTGAAGCATCGGCCTTTTTTGTGACATCTAAAAGGCTGACGCAAGCTGCTGATTTTTAGCAACTTGCGTTTTTGGGATTTGTTGGAGAGGGGCTTTTTCGGGGATTGTGTTGGAAAAAGCCGTACCTTTGCAACCGCAATCGAGGAATAAAGGCAGTGCGCAGGCCGGATGTCCAAGGGTGCAGAGACAAATCAAACCATTATCAACTAATAAAGAAATCAATTATGATTGAGCTTTATCTTTCCCAAAACAACAACAGCAAGAATGATGCGTACGGCAAGTACTACCCTCGCGTGAGCTACAAGCAGACGCTGAACATCCACGACATGGCGGTCCATATGGCAGAACACAACACTCCATTTTCTAGGGGAACCATCGAGGGTATCCTGCGAGATTTCGTGAAATGCGTTCGTGAGCAGACACTCAATGGCAACACTGTGAAGGTGGATAACCTCGCGATCTTTAAGGTGAGTGTAATTGGTAACGGCTGTACGGAACTCTATGACGCCAACACCGACAAGACCATTTCTGCCAGTATCGGCACCCTCGCCAAGACCGACAAGACCGGTCCCGCCGTGCAAAGTCTGAAACTGCTGGCACAGGCCACTGGCGAGTACACCCGCGATGAATTGAACAAGGATGGTAAACTGGGCTGGACCGACAAGGCCGCTGCCGAAATTGCCGCAGTAAAGAATGCCGCTTTGAACGGTGGCAGCACCTCCCCAAGCGGTGGTACTCAGCAGAGCGGTAACAGCGGATCTTCGACGAACTCAGGAACCGACACCAATGGCGAATCACAGCAGGGTAACCAGAGTCAGCAGACAAACTTCGCCCTGAACATCACAAAGACAGGAACAGGAACAGCGTCTGTAAAGGACGACAGTGAGCAGGACATTGAGAATGGTGCTAACGTGGCCTCTGGCTCTAACGTGAATATCAGCGTTGTTCCTGCAGAAGGTCAGGTACCCACGGCAACCCTCAATGGTAACAGCGTTGAGCTGACCGAAAACGACGGAACCTACTCTGGTTCGTTCCAGATGCCCGCTCAGGCTTCGACTCTCGTCATCAACTCAGGAAGTGAAGGTGGTGGCGACAACCATAACCCCATCGACACGGGTAACTAATAACAAGTCTTTCATTTTTAAAACCGATTGAACTATGACAAAGAAAGAGACCTGTAAATGGATTGTGCAAATCATTGCATCCGTTGCAACAGCCATTCTCACGGCATTAGGAGCAACAAGTTGCATGGGATTATAGTATTTTTCCAACAAACAAGAAAAAGAATCGCAAATATGATGTTTGCGATTCTTTTTTTTCCTTTTCATGCGCAAATTTTGATCACATCCTTCGGCAGCGTGTTGAATTCTATCGCATGGTAAGGTTTTGGTGAATAGCCCAGAATGACGACGAGCTGCCGAGTTAAACTTTCTTCTTGAACATTTGGCTTATGCTGTTCAGATAGTCCGTTGGCGTAATGCCGAAAGAGAATTTAAAGGCACTGTTGAAAGCTGCTATATCCTTGAAGCCACACATGCTAACCATATCATCCATTGAGTAGTCCGAGTGCTCCATGAGTATCTTTGCAGCGTATTCCGCTCGTAGGGAGTTGATATAGTCTTTTGTCCTCTCAGGATCCGTATAACGCGGCACAAGCTTGCAGAAAGTATCCTGACTGACTCCCATAAACTCAATCAACGCATAATAGTCGAAATTGGGATCCGTAAAAGGTTTTTCCTTGTTTACGCGGGCATCCATCTTAACGAAGAAAGCCTGACCCTCATCCATCTGGGCCGCCTTGGTCATCTTTGGCTTCGATTTCGGCTTCGGCTCCAATTGCTTTTTCTTCAGCATCTCTTCCTGTTCGTCTAACGTCAGTTTCTCGTCGCCCACGATTGCCCGGTAGTCATCCAATGCATTAAGTATTCGGCGAAGTTGCTCATTTCGCTGACTGATAATCCTACTATAATGCCAACCGAAACCTCCCACCACGAGGAGCGCTATCACGATGGAGATCAGTATCACGATGATGCCATCAGCCTCATCCAGCGTGAGCACATGAGCGTGGCAAAACTGTGTTGTCAGTAACAGCAACGAGGTTGTTACGGCAATTTTCTTATTCATAATCATAATCTATATTTTAAACTTTGATGCTGCCAACTGAAAAGCATCCAATAGGCAGGGCTTACTCTGATATATCTATATTATTTGCAAAGATAGATATTTTTGTTCAAAAAAGCCAGAAATTGTTGCTCACGAAGGTGGTTTTTTCGAAAATTTTGTAAATTCTAAAACGCTTTTGTAAATTCTGAAACTCAAAAAAACAAAAATATGAAAAATAACGCTTTACTTTGCGGCGTAAAAAATTAAAATATGTACGAATACGAAAGACCGTAACTGAATGGATGAAAAATGCAAATGGAAATGCGGCTCGAGCCGCATTTCCTATTTCATTCTATTTCTTGCTTTTGTAGAATTTCTCGAGAGTACGATAGGCGTTTTCCTTTTCTGGAGAGGCGACTTCCTTGGATTCTACGTCAATCTTCATCACAGGCGCGGCATCGAGATTCTCCTTGGTGATGGCCGTCCACTGGGGCAAACCTTCTCCATTGGGATTGCCCGTCTTGCAGAAGTTGGCATAGTAGGTCAGGAAAAGTTTCGAGATGGCGTAGTCCTCGTCCTGCCAGTCGTAATACTCATTGGTGTCGAGGGTTCCCATAGCATACTCGATGTCAGCCGAATGCACAGCACCTGGGGCAATCTGAGGCTGCTGAGCCTTCTTCTCTTCCTCGGTCTTCTCGCGTACTCCTCCGGCAAGAGCTGCCACCTTGTCACCCATCTTCTCTGACTGCTGAGGACGGGGATGCATATAGTGGTAACGATAAACGGGCAGACCAGACTTGGCATGATAGTCACAGACCTTCCATGTGGGGAAGCCTGTAAAGAGGTCGGAAACGAGGTCGAAGCCTTTCTGGTTCAGCACATCCTCGTCGGTCTCGATACCGTAGGCCTTGAAGATCTCATCGGTCATATCACCGAACTGCGCCTTCAGAGCGTTCTTATAATTCTGCAAGGTTGGAGCCTGACCTTGAATTGCCTGCATAGGATGAGCTTCGAGCGAGTTCCAGCCAGCGAGCAAGGGCACCTGAGCCTGTTCGTTCTTCTCGAACACTGCATCGGCACTCTCAGTCATAAAGTAACCATCGAGCACAACATTGGCCATACCTCTGGGCGGAAGAAGCTTCTGGAGTGAATCAGCATTCAATGCCATAGCATCGGCCAGACTGGCGATACCGGCCTGTTTCAAAAGGTCAGCACCAGCCGCATCGGCATCGGCCTGAGAAGAGGGCTGATACGGCAACACCTCGGCACCAGAAGAAAGCATAGCACCAGCAATGAGGTTCTTAGAAAGAGGCGAGCACATCAGGAGCGATACAGAGAAGGAACCTGCCGATTCGCCCACGATGGTGATCTTAGCTGGGTCGCCACCAAAGGCCGCGATGTTCTCTTTTACCCACTTGATAGCAGCCACTTGGTCGAGGAATCCGTAGTTGCCACTTCCCTTATAGTCGGAAGCTGCCGTGAGGTCGGGATGGGCAAAGAACCCGAACACACCCTCACGATAGTTGGCCGTCACGCCGATGACGCCCTCCTTAGCGATAGAAGAACCATCGTAACGGGGTTCGCTGCCTGAGCCTGCCATCAGTCCGCCACCATTGAAATAAATCAGCACAGGCAGGGCATCAGCCGTTGTAGCTGCAGTGGTCCAGATGTTCAGATAAAGACAATCCTCGCTACGGCCAGGGCCGCGGAACGACATATCGCCAAAGACGTCGAGCTGCATGGGATCGTCGCCAAACTGCTTGGCTTCACGCACACCCTCCCATGCCTGAACGGGCTGAGGCGCCTTCCAACGGAGTTCGCCGACTGGAGCCTGAGCGAAAGGAACACCAAGGAATTTCTTCACACCGTCCTCTTCGAAACCTTCGAGAACACCGTACTGGGTTTTTACCTGAAGGGTGACTGCCTCCCCCTTCTTCTCTGAGCAGCTGCTAAGAACTGCCGCACTAGCGATGGCCAGCACCGCAAATACATGGCTTTTAGTCATAGTCATATCTGTTTATTGGGTTTATTCATAGACATCTTCCTCAGGGCGGTCTTCCTCGATGACGAGGTTGTCGATGATGAAGTTCTGGCGCTCCATCGTGTTCTTGCCCATGTAGTATTCAAGGAGCTTCTGCACCTGATCGGTCTTGTGGAGCGTCACTTGCTCCAGACGGATATCAGGGCCTATGAAACCGGCAAATTCTTCAGGTGAGATCTCACCAAGTCCTTTGAATCGGGTAATCTCAGGATCGGGTCCCAGTTCGCTGATGGCACTCACGCGCTCTTCCTCGCTGTAGCAGTAGCGGGTGATGAAATCGCTCTTTTTGTCCGCTTTGGTATCAGCCTCAGCGATTACCTTCTTGTTCTTAATCTTCGTGCGACGGTTGCGGACACGGAAGAGCGGCGTCTGCAACACATAGACGTGACCTTTCTTGATAAGCTCCGGGAAGAACTGCAGGAAGAAGGTGATAATGAGCAGACGGATATGCATACCGTCGACATCGGCATCAGTGGCCACAATCACCTTATTATAGCGTAAACTATCGAGACCCTCTTCGATATCGAGGGCGGCTTGCAAGAGATTGAACTCTTCGTTTTCGTAAACCACCTTTTTGGTAAGTCCGAAACAATTAAGGGGCTTACCACGCAACGAGAAGACGGCCTGTGTGTTCACATCGCGGCTCTTGGTAATGCTTCCGCTGGCAGAGTCACCCTCAGTGATGAAGATGCTCGACTCTTCCTTGCGCTCGTCCTTCACATCGCTGAAATGAATACGGCAGTCGCGCAACTTGCGATTGTGCAGATTGGCCTTCTTCGCCCGTTCACGCGCCAGTTTGGTAACACCGGCCATCGCCTTACGGTCGCGCTCGCTCTCTTTGATCTTGTTCTCCAGCACCTCAGCCACATCGCTGTGGATATGCAAGTAATTGTCGACCTCCTGTTTGATGAAGTCGCCCACATATTTGTTGATGCTGACACCTTCTGGCGACATCACCGTAGAACCGAGCTTGATCTTGGTCTGGCTCTCAAAGATAGGTTCCTCAACATTGATAGAGATTGCCGCTACGATACCCGTGCGGATATCACCGTATTCGTATTTATTGTAGAACTCCTTGATGGTACGGGCGATATGCTCCTTAAAAGCACTCTGATGCGTTCCGCCCTGCGTGGTATGCTGACCATTGACAAAGGAATAATACTCTTCGCCATACTGATTGGCATGAGTAAAGGCGATTTCGATATCCTCGCCCTGCAGATGGATAATAGGATAAAGGGCATCGCTGGTCATACGGTCTTTCAGCAAGTCTTCCAGACCGTGACGCGAGAGAATGCGACGACCATTATACATGATGATCAGACCAGTGTTCAGATAGGTATAGTTGCGCAGCATATTTTCCACAATTTCATCGTGGAACTGATAGTTGTGGAACATCGTTGCATCGGGCTCGAAATAGATATACGTGCCATTCTCATCCTGTGTAGGTTCTGTAACATCGCTGGTCAGTTTGCCACACTCGAAAGTCGCCTTGCGCACCTTGCCTTCACGATAGCTGTGTACCTCGAAATGAGAACTCAGCGCATTTACTGCCTTCACACCCACGCCATTCAGTCCAATAGACTTCTTGAAAGCCTTGGAGTCAAACTTTCCGCTGGTGTTCAGGATGCTCACGCTATCAATCAACTTTCCCTGAGGGATGCCTCGACCATAATCGCGCACAGAAATACGATGGTTATCCTCGATATTCACCTCAATACGGTCGCCAGCCTTCATCTTGAATTCGTCGATGGAGTTGTCGAAGACCTCTTTCAGTAAAACATAAATACCATCTTCAGGTGATGCGCCATCGCCTAATCGACCAATATACATACCTGGACGCAAACGAATATGCTCAAGGCCTGTTAAAGTGCGGATATTATCGTCATCGTATATGACGTTCTCTTCAAGGTTGATGTTATTCTCTTCTGCCATTTTGCTGGTTTTAGTTATAGTGATTTCTTGAAACAACGGCGACGCTTGTGCTGCTGATGGTCGAGGTACTTCCACTGGCTCTGTACCTGACTGTTGGTCTCCAGCTCCACGTTGGTTTCACCCCACTTGAAGCCGTACTTCTGATACCAAGGGATGAGGTCGTAGAACAGCAGGGCGTTGGCTCCTTTCTGCTGATACTCGGGCAGGATGCCCACCAGCATCATATCGACACACTCAGCCTTATGGAATTTCAGCGCACGGAGACAATGCCACCAGCCGAAAGGCCACAGGCGTCCTCTGCGGCACTTCTGCAGAGCACGGGTCATCGAGGTGATAGAGATGCCTATACCGACGATTTCGTGGTTGGGCGTATTCCAATCCTCGATGAGACAGACCAGATTCATGTCGAGCATGGGGAAATACATCTTCAAGTACTCGTCAATCTGTGCCTCCGTCATTTGCGAATAACCATAAAGATGGCCAAAGGTTTTGTTAACCACATCGAGCACCTTACGGCCAATCTGCTCCTTGCCAAAGACCTGACTGCGCTTGGGATGTGTCGGATGCAGGTTATAGCGCTTCATGACCAACTCCGCAATCTTCTGATACTTCTCAGGCACCCCACCCTGCGGCACAATGAGTTTGAACTCCACGTAATCATTATCCTTCTCCCAGCCACCAAGTTGTTCAATGTGCTTAGGATAATAGGGGTAATTATAGATGGTGGCCATTGTACCCAATTGGTCGAAGCCCTCAATCAGCATACCCTCGGGATCCATATCGGTAAAGCCCAAGGGACCGACAATTTCCGTCATACCTTTCTGGCGTCCCCACTCTTCGACAGCATTGAACAGAGCGCAGCTCACTTCGATGTCATCGATAAAATCGAGCCATCCGAAACGTACATTCTTTTGCTCCCATTTCTCATTGGCCCTCTTATTGATGATGCCTGCGATACGGCCAACAAGCTTGCCGTCCTTATAAGCCAAAAAATATTCTGCCTCGCAGAACTCGAAGGCAGCATTCTTGTCCTTACTCAGCGTATGCATATCGTCGCTGAATAAGTTGGGCGCATCATACTGATTACCCTTATACAAGTCATAATGAAAGTCGATAAAGGCCTTCAGACTCTTCTTATCCGTTACCTTCCTAATCTCTACTAATGACATATTTCTTTGTCTTTAAAGCTTTAAAACGTTGCAAAGATACAAAAAAAAGTGAAAAGTGAAAAGTGAAAAGTGAAAAATTTGCTGCCGCACGCATTTTTTACTGGCAGGCACTCTCCACGCTACCTGCCTCTAATAAACGCTGCTGTGCCTCATCATAACTCAAACCCAGCATATCCTGAAGCATCCGTGTGCCGCGGTCCACCAGTTTGGCATTCGTCAACTGCATCTTAACCATCCGATTACCCTCAACACGCCCCAATCGTATCATCAACGAAGTGGAGATCATATTCAGCACCATCTTCTGGGCCGTGCCACTCTTCATGCGACTGGAACCTGTGACAAACTCTGGACCCACGATGGTCTCGATGGGATATTCAGCCGCTTGAGCCAAAGGCGTATGATGATTGCTGGTGATACAACCTGTCAGCAACCCGTTCTGTCTGGCGCTTTGAATGGCACCAAGTACATAAGGCGTTGTACCCGAAGCCGCAATACCAAGTATCGTATCGTCTGTTGTAGGGTGATAATCCAGCAGATCTACCCAACCTTTTTCTGAGATATCCTCTGCCTTCTCCACAGCATGCCGCAAAGCCTGGTCGCCACCTGCAATGAGTCCTATGACCCACGTATCGGGCACGCCAAAAGTTGGCGGTAGTTCGCTGGCATCCAAAACGCCTAATCGTCCACTGGTTCCTGCTCCGATATAGAAGAGTCTGCCCCCTCGCTTCATCCGCTGCTCAACAGCTTCTACAAAAGGCTCTATCTGCGGAATAGCCTGTCTGACGGCTTCAGCCACCATAGCATCCTCCTCGTTGATGTGCTGTAATAATTCGGATACCGACATCTGTTCCAGATGATCGAATCGCGAGGATTGCTCTGTAATTTTATCCTTTATGTCCATAAATAAAATCACGCGAACATGTGAAGGCGCTCGTTCAGTTCATGAGCATCCGTCAGTACATTCCAAATTCCATCCTCAGACAGCACGCCCCGTTTGAGATCAGGAGGCAACAGTCCAGCCTCATCGTCGGCATAGTCCTGTTTCCACTCCTTACTGCCATAATACGCGTTGAGAGCCGAAATATCCTTTTGTACTTCCTCATAACGATCTAATGCCGCTGATAGTGTCATCACGGCCGCAGCAGCCCTCTCCAACCGCTGTTCCATCTGTTTGATTCGTTCTATTTGTTCCATCATTTGTTTAGAATCTGTTCTGCGTGTTCCTTGGTCTTCACCTGCTTGCCAGAGAATATCTGCTCGATGATGCCTTCCTCGTTGATGATGAATGTGGTGCGGATGGTACCCATCGTCTTCTTGCCATACATCACTTTCTCGCCCCAGGCTCCCATCGCCTCCATCAATGATTTGTCTACATCGGCAATCAATGGGAAGGGCAACTCGTGCTTCTCCTTGAATTTCACATGCGAGGCAACAGAATCCTTGCTCACACCCACGACTTCATAACCAGCACCTTGCAGCTCTCCATAGTGGTCTCTCAGACTGCAAGCCTCAGCCGTACACCCGCTGGTATTGTCTTTTGGATAGAAATACAATACCAACTTTCGTCCCTTGTAATCACTCAGACGGATATCCCGTCCCTGTTCGTCTTTGCCCAGAATCTCAGGCGCCTTATCTCCAATATTCATAGTTGTTATAGTTAATATGATGGTGCAAAGATAGTCTTTTTTCTTGAAAAAACACGTTATTCCAAAGAAAAAACTATTCTTTCGCATAGACAAACACGCTAAACAAGGAAAAACAGACTAACACCAATCACAGAAATAAAGGCACCCACAACAGCCTTCCAAGTGAATTTCTCGTGGAAGAGCCAATAAGACGGCAAGAGAATAATGATTGGCGTCATCGCCATCAGCGTGGAAGCAATGCCAGCAGCGGTATATTGTACGGCCATCAGCGAGAAACCGACTCCCACGAAAGGACCAAAGATGGTAGTGGCCGTTGCAACAGAAAGTCCCTTTTTGTCGTGCATCGCCTCGCGCAAATGTCCCATTTCATCGCGATAATGTAGCAATAGAAGGAAACCTACGATGCCAGCTATACAACGGTAGAAGTTGGCACTGAAGGGCACCAACCATTCTGGCACGCCCATATCTGCCAAAGCCGCCATATCATAATGATCCATTCCTATTTTGCTCAACACCAATCCCACGCCCTGACATACGGCAGCACCGATGGCATAAAGCACTCCGTTGAGGGGCAGTTTCAGCGACACCTTATGATGTTCGCCTCGTCCGAGTACGGAGATGCTGATACCAAAGAGTGTCACTAACATTGCCACGATGCTCATTGCCCTCATCTGCTGTCCCAGCGTCACCCACGCCATCAAAGCCGCAGACAATGGAGCCAGTGTCATGAAAAGCTGACCATAACGCGAACCTATTAATATATAACACTGAAACAAACAGAAATCGCCTATGACATAACCTACGAGTCCTGACAGCAACATCCATCCGCAAGCATCGCCTGGCACACCAACAGGCAGTGGATTACCCGTCGCCACACCAAAGAGAACCAGCGAGAATACCAACGCCAGTGCCATCCTCAGCACATTTAGCGTAAGATTACCCAGCCGCTTACTGCCAAATTCGCTCAACAGTGCTGTCGCTGTCCACGAAAACGCAACGCCTATCGAAATCAGTTCACCTACATAAGTCATTGTTCAGTCTTGGATCGTTCTTTATCATATTCACTGTGCAAAGGTACAAAATAATTCGAATTCGTAATTCATAATTCGTAATAATTTAATATCTTTGCACCTGAATATGAAAAAAATAGGATTGTTACCTCGTATCATCATTGCCATTGTGATGGGAATTTTGATAGGAAACGTGCTGCCAGAAGGGTGGATACGCATATTTGTGACGTTCAACTATGTGTTTAATCAGTTCCTGGGCTTCCTTATTCCGCTCATCATCATCGGACTGGTAACGCCTGCCATTGCCGACATCGGGAAGGCTGCAGGTCGTCTGCTGCTACTGACGGTAGGGCTGGCATACACTGACACCATCGCAGCCGGACTGCTGGCTTTCGCTACAGGTACGATGCTCTTTCCGCAATTGATAGATGCAGAGGCCTCGACAGAGGCAATAAAGAAAGCGGAGACGCTGATACCCTATTTCCAACTGAATATTCCTGCCATTCTCGACGTAATGGCGGCATTGGTGAGTTCCTTCGTGGTAGGCATCGGTATTGCTTATACTGAATCACCGACACTGAAAAAAGGTTTTGCGGAGTTCCGCGTCATTATCGAGAAGACCATCCAAGTGGCCATCATCCCGCTCCTGCCGCTCTATATCTTCGGCATCTTCCTCGGTATGACTTATACGGGCGAGGCGTATCATATCATGCTGATGTTCGCAAAGATCATCTGCATTATCTTCGCGCTGCATATCGTTATACTCACCTATGAATACCTGATAGCCGGAGGACTTTCAAGGAAAAACCCGTTACGACTGCTGGTGAATATGATGCCCGCCTATTTCACCGCTTTAGGCACCTCGTCGAGTGCTGCCACCATACCCGTTACCCTGCGACAGACAAAGAAGAACGGCGTAAGCGATGAAATCGCAAGTTTCTGTGTGCCGCTTTGTGCTACTATCCATTTGTCAGGCTCGATGATGAAGATTACCTGCTGTGCTCTCACCGTCTGTCTCATCGGCGGACTGCCACACGATTTGCCACTGTTCCTCCATTTCATCATGCTTCTGGGCGTCTGCATGGTAGCAGCTCCTGGCGTACCTGGCGGAGCAGTGATGGCCGCCTTGGGACCGATGGCTGGCATACTGGGATTCACGCCTGATGCTCAGGCACTCATCATCGCCCTCTACATCGCAATGGACTCTTTCGGCACCGCCTGCAATGTGACTGGTGACGGTGCTCTTGCCGTTATCATCGACAAACTGCACAAAAGCGATGCCTCACTTCCCCCAAGCACGTCTGGTCTGCAAGAGGACGCTTAGCAGAATAAGACCGATGCCAATGTAGAATGAGAAATTAATCTCGCGCCCTTCGCCGAAGATAAGGAAGGCGAGGATGATGGTGTAGCAAGGTTCAAGGTTGTAGGTTAGATTGACGGTAAAAGCCGAAAGTCGCTTCAGCGCCTGAATCTGCAGGAGATACATACCTACGGTGCAGAACAATGCGTGACAGAGCATAAACCAGAGATTCGAGCCTTCTGGAACAACGATGACAGGTTGCTGGCTGGGAAAGAAAAAGAGGTAGATCGGAATGATAACCGACATAGCGACAAGTCCTCCTGACATCTGATACATCAGCACCGTCCTACTACGCACGCCCACACTGGCTTTTTTATTGCAGATGGCGTAGAGGGCACAGACAGCAGAAGACACAACGCCAATCATGATGCCATAACGATAACGGGCGTCGAACGAGAAGATGCAAAACACACCCAGTACCGTAATCAGCGAAAATAACAGTTCGAGCCAAGAGAGCCTGCGCTTATAAATCATCGGCTCGAAGATTGCGGTAAAGAAACCTATCAGCGAAAAACAAATCACACCAATCGATACATTCGAGGCCTTGATACTACCATAAAACAATATCCAGTGGAATCCTAACAACGCACCACAACCACACAACTGTAGAAACTTTTTCCATCCCACTTTCGGCAGTCCCGTGAACACCAGCAGTATCAGGCTCGTAAATAGCATTCGATACCACACGATATCTACCTCGTTGAGTGTTATGAGTCGTCCGAACAAGCCCGTAAAGCCTGCCAAAAGCACACTCAGGTGCAACTGCACAAATCCCTTCCTCGTTTCGCTCATCTCCATTATTCAATAGAAGGTTCCCATAAATGTCGGCTCATATCAACATGACCATTTGCCTTAAATTGCACTCCCTCTGCCTCCAATAAAGGGCGCTGACGGCTCCAGCCTGGCGCCGTACGACCCTCTTTGTTAACCACACGATGACAAGGCAGGTTCTCAGCTCCTGGTGTATATCTCAAGGTCCTTCCCACCATCCGCGAATGACTCGGCCATCCAGCCCACGCAGCGATATGGCCATAGGTCGTCACCTGTCCACATGGAATTTGGCAGACGATGTTCAACACATCGTCACGAAACCTCCGTGCCTGCTCCGCTGTCATCTTGTCTGGATAGTCCTTCATTTCTTCACTGTGTCGAATTATTGCTCTGGGAACTGCTGATAGATTCGCAGACCATAATCAGCACAGACGGCATAAATATACTCCATAATATCGCTGGTATCATGCTCATAATCTATTGCCGCCTGCGAACGCAACCAAAAGATAAACTCCACACAGCAGCCTGCCTGTGCTGCCTCTGCCTGACGGACAAGCGGATTCTTTTCACCTATCACCTTCGGATTGTCACGAAGCCATTGCTCGATATGATGACGGAACTTGGTGATATTGGTCACTCCGTCATCGTCGACGGTGAGCGAGCGGAAATCGAAGTAAACCTTCCTAACCTGTTTGCGACCCTCGCGCTGCTCCATTCCCAGCCAGTTCTGGAACGAGCCGTCGACCAGCGTCTGTGGCGTAACGGTGATGATGGTATTATCGAAATTGCGTATCTTCACCGTCGTCAGACTGATCTCCTCCACCCTTCCGTTGGCACCAGCAGAAGGCACGGTCACCCAGTCGCCAATGTGAATCATATCATTATTGGTCAAACGAATGCCTGCTACCAAACCCTTGATGGTATCCTGGAAGGCGAGCATCAGGATGGCCGAGGCTGCTCCAAGTCCAGCAAACAACGTCGTGGGATCTTTGTTGATGATGATGGCGATGATTACGATGACAGCAATGAAGACAACAACAATCTTCAAAATGCCGCAGATGGAATAAAGATACTGCTGGCGCGCCGTCCGCGGCCCATCTTCAAGCAGCTTGAAAGCATCAGCAAACACGATCAGCGTGTGCACAGCCATCACAGTGATATAAATGGCCGTGAGACGGGTCAGCACTTCGCGGACCGTCGGGAAATCGTAGAACGTCCAAGGCAGCAGCATCCAGATAACGATTGCCGGCACAATGCTACACGCCGTCATCAGCACCTTGCGACTGAAAATGACATCATCCCACTTCGCCTCTGTCTTCTTTGTCAGGCGCAATACGATAGGCACCAGAATCTTCTGGCACAACAGCCCTGCCACCACTGCCAGCAATATAGCCAGTATGACCAACACCACATGGCCGACATACGCCACGCCTTCTCCCTCCAAACCGCAGGCCTCAAGTACCTGACGAACCCATAACTGAATCTTATCCATTGTCTGTATCTCTCATTTGGTTGCAAAATACAATAATTCTTTTAAGAAAACAACGCCGCAGGTTTATTGTCTGCGGCGCTATTATTATATATAAGGTGTATTCCTTAAACTGAAAGTTTGGCCTTATCTCAATAGAGGTACATTAGCCGATAAACGCTAAAATGGCATTGGCCACCTCTTCCTCAGTCTTGCCATCCATTTTAATAACCAGATCGTAGTTACGAGTGTCGTAACGCGATGTGTGGGCATTATTTTTCAAATACTCCTCACGCGTCTCATCCAGTTCTTTGATGACTCTCTTTGCTTCCTTTTCAGTAAGGTTCTGCTTTTCCATGATACGCTTCAAACGATACTCCATAGAAGCCTGAATGAATATGTTCAGACGATTCTGATGGTTATTCATAACGAAGAAGGCTGAACGACCGGCTATGACACACGACTCCTCATCGGCAATGCTTTGTAGAATTTCCTTTTCGGCCTGCAAAACTGCTTCGGAAGTCACCAACCTTTTATTTTTCTCGTCGTAATACTCAGAAGAGTTTGCTGCTACTTCTCCCAAAATCAACACGCGTTTGATTTCTTCCCACCAGCTTCGGTTATTACCTTTTAGTTGCTCTATTTGATCCTTTGACAAATTAAACTTCTCTTCTAAAGGTTTGGTTAGTGCCTTGTCGTAATATGGTACACCCAGCTTTTCAGCTAATATGCGTCCGACAGTGCGACCACCGCTACCCACCTCACGATTAATAGTGATGACAAATCTCTCGTTTTTGTTCATAATATTTATAATTTCTCCTTATTCATTTATAAATAAAGGTAATGGGGACATCATAGTCCCCACTACCAAATAATAGTTTTAGTCAGCAAGCTTAGCCTTAATCATCTCACGGTTGAGGCGAGCGATGTTGGCGATGGTCTCGTTCTTCGGGCAGACAGCCTCGCAAGCACGAGTGTTGGTGCAGTTACCGAAGCCGAGCTCGTCCATCTTGGCAATCATGTTCTTCACACGACGGGCTGCCTCTACGCGACCCTGAGGAAGCAGAGCCAGCTGGCTAACCTTAGACGATACGAAGAGCATAGCCGAACCGTTCTTACAAGCTGCTACGCAAGCGCCACAGCCGATGCAAGATGCGCAGTCCATAGCCTCGTCGGCATCCTCCTTAGGAATCAGGATGGCATTGGCATCCTGAGCCTGACCTGTGCGGATCGTGGTGTAACCACCAGCCTGGATGATCTTATCGAAGGCATTGCGGTCTACCATACAGTCCTTAATTACAGGGAAGGCTGCTGAGCGCCAAGGCTCTACGGTGATGACGTCGCCATCGTTGAAGCGGCGCATATAGAGCTGACAGGTAGTAGCACCACGCTCGGTCAGTCCGTGAGGCGTACCGTTGATGTAGAGAGAGCACATACCGCAGATACCTTCGCGGCAGTCGTGGTCGAATACGAAGGGCTCCTTGCCTTCGTTGATCAGTTCCTCGTTCAGGATGTCGAGCATCTCGAGGAACGAGGTATCATCGGGAATATCGTGCATCTCGTGGGTGTCGAAATGTCCCTGGTCCTTTGGGCCGTTCTGGCGCCAGAACTTTATTGTAAAGCTGATATTTTTAGCCATAATTGAATATTCTTTTTGTACGCAGAGACACGGAGAACGCGGAGGTCTTTTTCTCTGTGCCTCTGCGTCTCTGCGTACTATTACTAATTCTTATAATTTCTGGTTTGAACCTTGATTGCCTCGTACTCCAGCGGCTCCTTAGAGAGCTCAGGCTCAACGCCCTTGCCTTTGTACTCCCAGCATCCTACGTAGAAGTAGTTCTCATCGTCGCGCTTGGCCTCGCCTTCCTCGGTCTGATACTCCTCGCGGAAGTGACCACCGCAAGACTCATTACGAGAGAGAGCGTCGAAAGCAACGAGCTGACCCATAGTGAAGAAGTCGCGCAGGTGGATAGCCTTGTCGAGCTCCACATTCAGACCCTCCTTAGTGCCAGGAACGAAGAGGTTGGTATCAAACTCCTTCTCGAGTTCGTGCATCTTCTTCAGACCCGTCTTCAGGCCCTCAGCGGTGCGACCCATACCTACATATTCCCACATGATGTGACCCAGCTCCTTATGGATAGAGTCAACAGAACGCTTACCCTTGATGTTCAGCAGACGGTCGAGTTCTGCGTCAACAGCCTTCTCAGCAGCGTCGAACTCAGGCAGATCGGTAGAAACCTTCGGCCATACAGCCTGGTCAGCTAGGTAGTTCTGGATGGTGTAAGGCAGCACGAAGTAACCATCGGCCAGACCCTGCATCAGTGCAGAAGCACCCAGACGGTTAGCACCGTGGTCAGAGAAGTTACACTCACCGATAGCGAACAGGCCAGGGATAGTGGTCTGCAGCTCGTAGTCAACCCAGATACCACCCATTGTATAGTGGATAGCGGGATAGATCATCATCGGCTTGTAGTACTTCACACCATTGATTTCGTTGGCAACGTCGCCAGGGAATACATCGGTGATTTCCTCGTACATCTCGAAGAGGTTACCGTAGCGCTGCATAATCACATCGATACCCAAACGGTTGATTGACTCTGAGAAATCGAGGAACACAGCCAGACCCGTGTTGTTCACACCGAAGCCCTTGTCGCAACGCTCCTTAGCAGCACGGCTGGCAACGTCACGAGGAACAAGGTTACCGAATGCAGGATAGCGACGCTCCAGATAGTAGTCGCGATCCTCCTCAGGAATCTCCCAACCCTGCTTGGTACCAGCCTGCAGAGCCTTGGCATCCTCAATCTTCTTTGGAACCCAGATACGACCATCGTTACGCAGCGACTCAGACATCAGCGTCAGCTTAGACTGCTTGTCACCATGCACGGGAATACAAGTGGGGTGAATCTGAACGTAAGAGGGATTTGCGAAGAAAGCACCCTTACGATAGCACTGAACAGCAGCGGTACAGTTACAACCCATAGCATTAGTTGAGAGGAAATAGGTGTTACCATAACCACCAGTAGCGATCACCACAGCATTGGCGCTGAAACGCTCCAGTTTACCAGTAACCAGGTTCTTGGCGATGATACCACGAGCGCGGCCATCCACGATAACCACATCTTCCATCTCGTAACGGGTATAGAGCTTCACCTTACCTGCCTTCACCTGACAGCTCAGCGAGCTATAGGCACCCAGCAGCAGCTGCTGACCCGTCTGACCCTTAGCGTAGAACGTACGGCTCACCTGAGCACCACCGAACGAACGGTTGGCCAGCATACCACCATACTCACGAGCGAAGGGAACACCCTGAGCCACGCACTGGTCGATAATATTGTTTGACACCTCGGCCAGACGATAAACGTTAGCCTCGCGAGCACGATAGTCACCACCCTTTACGGTATCGTAGAACAGACGATAGACAGAGTCACCATCGTTCTGATAGCACTTGGCGGCATTGATACCACCCTGAGCAGCGATAGAGTGAGCGCGACGAGGAGAATCCTGAATACACAGGTTGATCACATTGAAGCCCATCTCACCTAATGAAGCAGCTGCAGAAGCACCAGCCAGACCAGTACCAACAACGATCACATCGAGCTTCAGCTTGTTCTTCGGATTAACGAGACGCTGATGAGCCTTATATTCCTTCCATTTCTCAGGCACTGGTCCTGCAGGAATCTTTGAATCTAATACTTTTGCCATGATAATTTACAATTTGACAATTTACAATTTACAATTTTTTAGCAGCAACCGCTACAGAGCGAAGGAGCGCATCCGAATGCGAATGCCAACACAACCACGATGAAGCAGAGAATGAGCAGGGTCACATAGATGTTACCAATGCACATCCAACGCTTCAGCCAAAGCTTTCCACTCCAACCGAAAGTCTGCATTGCTGACCAGAAACCATGAGAGAGATGGAACCAGAGGGCAACAAGCCAAATGATGTAAAGCACTACGAACACAGGATTCGAGAACGTCTCCTTGATCCATCCGAAGCCGTCTGTCGGGCTGATAGCCGGCATGGCACCGATCAGCTCGGCAAACATCATGTTGTACCAGAAGTTCCACAAGTGGAGAAGCAGGCCCATACAGATGATAATACCAAGAACAAGCATGTTCTTAGAAGCCCACTCTACCTTACCGGCATTCACCTGTGTAGCCACCTCATAGCGGTTATCGCCACGAGCGGTACGGTTTTGCGCTGTCAGGATGAACGCATAAACGATGTGAATCACTGCCAAGGCAGCCAAACCAAGTGTTGCTACAACAGCATACCAGTTGGCACCCAGGAATTCGCAAATCATGTTGTAACCTTCTTCCGAGAATAGCGCCACCATGTTCATACAACCGTGAAAGGTCAGGAACAAAATCAGCGCAACACCCGTTACAGACATTACAACTTTTCTACCAATTGATGAATTGATTAACCACATAAGTTGTTGATTTTGAATTAATTATTGAATGTTAAATACTTACTTTTAGGTACGTGCGTACACGTTTAGGGTACAAAGATAGTATAAAATTATGAGAAACGCAAACGTTTTCGTGAAAAAATTCGTCAATTATACAAAAATAATTTGTATCTTTGCGCTCAGAAATTGATTAAAGGATATGCATTTTAACTATGATGTGCTTGTTATCGGAGGTGGTCACGCAGGTTGCGAAGCCGCTTGCGCCAGTGCGAATATGGGCGCCAAGACCTGTCTGATAACGATGGATATGAACAAGATTGCGCAAATGTCGTGTAATCCGGCTGTCGGAGGCATCGCCAAGGGTCAGATTGTGCGTGAGATCGATGCACTTGGAGGTCAGATGGGATTGGTGACGGATGCCACCTCGATTCAGTTCCGTATGCTGAACGTAGGTAAGGGGCCAGCTGTCTGGAGTCCGAGGGCCCAGTGCGACAGAGGGAAGTTCATCTGGGAGTGGCGCAGGCATCTCGATGAAACGGAGAATTTGGATATCTGGCAGGATCAGGCGGATGAGTTGCTGGTGGAGTGCGAGGCTAACGTCCGTGCTATCGGCGTTCGTACCATCTGGGGCGCGGAGATTTATGCGAGCTGCGTGGTTGTGACAGCAGGAACGTTTCTGAACGGCCTGATGCATATCGGACGAAAGATGGTGGCTGGCGGACGTATCGCTGAACCTGCTGTACCACATTTCACAGAAAGCATCACTCGACATGGAGTCGTTTCAGCAAGGATGAAAACAGGTACGCCTGTGCGTATCGATAAGCGATCCGTTCATTTCGAGGATTTGGAGATTCAGCCTGGCGAGAACCGCCCCTATCAGTTCAGCTATATGGATAAAGGTGGTGCCTTGAAACAACTGCCTTGTTGGACGGTGAACACAAATGAAGAAGTTCACAAGATCCTTCGCAGCGGTTTGGCCGACTCCCCACTCTACAACGGACAGATTCAATCGATAGGTCCGCGCTATTGTCCTTCGATAGAAACAAAACTTGTTACTTTCCCAGAAAGAGACAAGCATCCTTTATTCCTTGAGCCAGAAGGTGAGGATACCAACGAGATGTATCTAAACGGCTTCTCATCATCCCTGCCGATGGATGTCCAGATAGAGGCGCTGAAAAAAATGCCTGCCTTTAGGGATATTAAAGTATACCGTCCTGGCTATGCGATAGAGTACGATTTCTTCGATCCCACACAATTGAATCATTCGTTGGAATCAAAGATTATTGAAAACCTCTTTATGGCTGGTCAGGTGAATGGAACGACGGGCTATGAAGAGGCAGGAGGACAAGGAACGATAGCAGGAATTAATGCGGCGCTGAAGGCAGGGACTGCTGGTTGCTGTGGCACAGCAACAAACACGGCGGGGTTTGTGCTCCATAGAGACGAGGCGTATATCGGCGTTTTAATCGATGATTTGGTGACGAAGGGTGTGGATGAGCCATATCGTATGTTTACCTCGAGAGCTGAATATCGCATTCTGCTGAGACAGGATGATGCTGATGCTCGTCTGACGGAAAAAGCCTACGAATTAGGATTGGTCAAAAGAGATCGTTATGACTGGTGGTTGGAGAAAAAACAGGCTATCGAAGAAATCGAGACTTTCTGTCAGGAGTTCGCGATAAAACCGAAGTTGATTAATCCTGCCCTCGAAGCCCTCGGCACTACCCCACTCCAGTTTGGTTGTAAGTTGGTGGACTTGGTCAACCGTCCGCAGCTCAATCTCACCAATCTCTCTGAAATCATACCACAATTAAAAGAGGTGTTAAATCGTCCGAATAATCGGAAAGAGGAGATAGCGGAAGCGGCAGAGATTAGGATGAAATATAAAGGATACATCGAACGCGAAAGAATCGTAGCCGAGAAAATGCACCGTTTGGAGAACATCAAAATCAAAGGGCATTTCAACTACGAAGAATTGCAAGGCCTCTCTACCGAGTGTCGTCAGAAACTGATGAAGATTCAGCCTGAGACTTTGGCGCAGGCCAGTCGTATTCCTGGCGTCTCACCCAGCGATATTAATGTGATGCTGGTGCTGATGGGGAGGTAAATAAAGTAAAGCCTGTGCTTATGTTCCACGTGAAACAGATAGAATGTTTAACAATTATAACTCACTGATTATGAACACAAAATTACTGATTGACAATCTGCGTTGTGTACCAGATTTCCCAAAGAAGGGTATTAACTTTAGAGACGTAACGACGCTCTACAAGAGTGCCGAGTGTATGAAAGAGATGTTAGACGAGTTGGAGCGACTCTACAAAGACAAGGGCATCACTAAGATTGTTGGCGTTGAAAGCAGAGGTTTCGTTATGGCCGCAGCACTGGCAGGAAGATTAGGATGTGGTGTTGTACTGGCACGTAAACCGGGTAAGTTGCCTGCAACGGTCATCAAGGAATCTTTTTCAAAAGAATATGGTGTTGACACCGTTGAAATGCACCTCGACTCCATTAATGAAGATGATGTCATTCTTATCCATGATGATCTGTTGGCAACAGGCGGTACTGCCAAAGCCACATACAAGTTGGTAGAGCATTTCCATCCCAAGAAGGTTTACATGAACTTCATTATCGAAATAACCGATGAAGGACTACATGGTCGCGACCTCTTCGATGGCATCGAGCTCACCACGCTGATTACCGTTTAACAAGGTAACCCTTTTCCCCTCCTGAGTAGGAGGGGTCAGGGGTGGTCTGATCACCCACATTAATATTAAACACATGGACTCTCCATCTCATCGCACCAATCCAAAGGACCAAAAACTCCTTCGCCAAACCCTCAGAAACAATGCCACAGCCCCTGAAGCTATTCTTTGGAGAATGCTAAAAGGCAAACAAATAGAAAGTCTGAAATTCAGAAGGCAATTTGGTTTAGGGCCGTATGTTTTAGATTTCTATTGTCCTGAGATAAGATTGTGTATAGAGTTAGATGGAGGGATTCATAAAACGTACGAGCAGGCTCAATATGACGAAATAAGAAGTCGGTATATTAATGAGAATAATATAAAAGTACTGAGGTTTGAGAATGATGTTGTGTATAGAAATATAAATGCAATTGTGGATGCAATTAAGATGCATAAGAAAATGTGGGAAGAGAAGATGGACTGGAGGGAAAGATAAAGTTGCGGATCAGACCACCCCTAACCCCTCCTACTCAGGAGGGGAAAAAGATACCAAGCAATTGTTCCACGTGAAACAAAAAGGTGCGGAACAGTAGTAAATAAAGGGGATATAGAAGATTGACAAAGCAAAAAAGGAGTATGACAAAAGAAGAGAACGAGAAACGGTTGGAGTACTTGAAAGGTATTGTTAGCAGACTTCCTGAGAAGCCTGGTAGCTATCAGTACTACGACGAAAACCATACCATTATCTATGTGGGTAAAGCGAAAAACCTCAAGTCGAGGGTATCGTCTTACTTCCACACAGAAGTGGATCGTTTCAAGACGAAGGTGCTCGTCAGTAAGATTCACGACATCAGTTATACGGTCGTGAATACAGAAGAGGACGCCCTACTGCTCGAAAACTCGCTCATCAAGAAATACAATCCACGCTATAATGTGCTGCTGAAAGATGGTAAAACCTACCCTTCCATCTGTGTTACAAACGAGTTCTTCCCACGCATTTTCAAGACCCGAACCATCAATAAAAAATGGGGTACATACTTTGGGCCCTACTCTCATGTTGGTGCAATGTACGCCATACTCGATTTAATAAAAGAATTATATCATCCCCGTACTTGTCGACAGCCGATAACTAAAGAGGGTATCGAGGCCGGAAAATACAAAGTATGTCTGGATTACCATATCAAGAAATGTATGGGACCATGCGTCGGCAAACAGGATTATGAAGCTTATCAGAAGAACATCCGCCAGGCGAGAGAGATCTTGAAGGGTAACACCCGTCAGGTGCTTCATGACCTGAAAGAAGAGATGCTAAAACTATCTGAAGAACTACGTTTTGAAGAGGCTGAAGAAGTAAAACGGAAGTATCTGGCCCTCGAAGGATTTGTCAGCAAGAGTGAGGTTGTCAGCCATACTATCAACAACGTGGATGTGTTCTCAATTACCTCGGATGAGAAGATGGCCTTCATCAACTATATCCACGTTTCCAATGGCAGCATCAACCAGAGTTTTACCATCGAATACAAGAAGAAACTGAACGAGACTGACGAGGAACTTTTGCAGCTTGGCATCATTGAATTGAGGCAGCGTTTCAAGAGCGATGCAAAGGAGATTATAGTGCCCGAAGAGATGGGTATTGAACTCGAAAACGTAAGCTTTACCGTTCCCCAAAGAGGCGACAAAAAGACCTTGCTCGGCTTGTCCATCATGAACGGCAAGCAATACAAATTCGACCGTCTGAAACAAGCCGAGAAACTCAATCCTGAACAAAAGCAGACACGCCTGATGAAGGAGCTACAGGAGAAGCTTCACCTGCCCAAACTGCCATATCATATCGAATGCTTCGACAACTCGAATATCTCTGGTACGGATGCAGTGGCTTCTTGTGTAGTTTTCAAGGCTATGAAGCCCAGTAAAAAAGACTATAAACGCTTCAATATCAAGACGGTAGAGGGGCCTGACGACTATGCTTCGATGAAGGAGGTGGTATCGAGGCGATACAGTAGACTCTTAGACGAAGAACAACCCCTACCCGACCTCATTATTGCCGATGGTGGAAAGGGGCAGATGGAGGTTATTCGTGAGGTGATTCAGGACGAATTGAGCCTTGATATCCCCATTGCCGGACTCGCCAAAGACGACCGTCATCGCACCAACGAAATGCTGTATGGCTTCCCTCCTATTCACGTTGCCCTGAAGACCGATTCTGAGCTTTTCCATGTACTCACGAAGATTCAGGATGAGGTGCATCGCTTTGCCATCGAATTCCATCGAAACAAGCGTTCTAAGCGTGCTTTACATTCTGAGCTTGACGACATCAAGGGCATCGGCCCCAAAACGCGTGACGAGCTTCTAAATGGCCTTAAAACGGTCAAGCAAATCAAAGCCGCATCATTGGAAGACCTGACAACCATCATTGGACCCTCGAAAGCACAGATCATCTATGACCATTTTCACCCTTCAGAGCAATAGACAATACGAGCCACTTACTACGGCTAAACGACCTGTTTAATACGGGTAAAAGGCATGTTTACAGAAGATAAACTGCACTTATTGGGCTTTAAAAAAGATTGTTAATTTTTGTAAATCGGCTATTTTGAAGCAGGAACGTTACAAGAGAAAGGAAAGCATCGTTAGCCTTAATGCCCGCAAACACTACTATTAATGGTAGCAATTGTTCCCAGCCTGGGAAAAAATTGTTGCTTAGTTAGGCCGCAAAAATAGGGGCCATTCACAGATTCACAGTTTCACAGTTTTATTTCGAGCCCCCTACCCTCCTAACTTGCGCGGGGAGTGTTAATTTATATTTAAATATATATAAATTTGTATATAAATATAGATAGAAATCTATCTTTACGTGGGGCTACCCCATAGAAAATAAACTGTGAATTGTGAATCTGTGAATAATGGCAGAACATCAATATAAGTGAATAGAATCAAAAAGATTTGGTAGAATAAAAAATAGTTCGTATCTTTGCACACATGAGAGCTGTTATACAACGAGTAACCCACGCCAGCGTCACCATCGAAGGCAGCGTGAAGAGCCAGATAGGACCAGGATATCTGATCCTGTTGGGCATCTGCGACGAGGACACAATGGAGGACGTAGACTGGTTAGTGAAGAAGATCGCCAACCTACGTGTGTTTGGTGATGAGAACGATGTGATGAACCGCAGCATCTTAGACGTTAACGGCGAGGCCCTTGTGGTCAGCCAGTTCACGCTCTACGCCAGCTATAAGAAGGGCAATCGTCCGAGCTGGTTCCGAGCCGGCTCTCACGAGCACTCTATCCCACTCTACGAGGCCTTCTGCGCCCAGCTTTCCGAGGCCATAGGCAAGCCTGTAGGCACTGGAGAATTCGGCGCTGACATGAAGGTAGAACTGCTTAACGACGGTCCTGTGACCATCTGCATGGACACCAAAAATAAAGAATAGCAATATCAATCATAAAATACGGCATCTATGGATAGAAGACAATTAACTAATTACGTGAATTTTGCAGCCCTGATTTGCTATATTCTGGGCCGCGTTATGAGTATTGGCATCCTTGTTTGGATCGGCCTTGGTATCATGACCCTTTCGAGCATCTGGACCATCATCCACTGGAAGGAGAACGACAAGGTTTCCAACTACATCTCCGTCGCTTTTTTAGTGCTCGTAGGACTCTCAATCTTCGGACTCTAATTCTGCAGCTATGAGCACCAAAGAATTCTTCAAAAATCCATATTACAAGTGGGGATGCATAGGCCTTATATTGTTTGCATTCAACATGTTGCCAATTCCTGTTAAGAGGTGGATTATGATTATTTTTCTGATCCTTTCGCCAATAATACCGATCTGGGGACTGACGAAATGGAAAAAGAACAGCAGACTGTTGAATTACGAGTGGATCGCTACATTGGTTATTATCATCATTATCTGGATCTTACTTTTAGTTTTTATGGGTCCCAAACTATTTGAGTAACTTAGAATGAAGAAATATCTCAAAGAATTAGAAATATCCGGCGTTATCCTCATGTTTATCGGGTGCATGATGCACCGATTCTGGAGTTTGCCTGTAGGTATTTGGGCCTGTAGTATAGGTATCTTATTGTGGCTCTTTGTAGTGATTTACAAGGCCTTCCACTGGAAAGAATATCAGCGGGAGAACCGTATGAATATCATCATCATGCTTGGTGTGATTGCACTATTGTGGTTTTTAATCATTCGAATGAGATGACCATCAAGGAAGCACAGGAATTAGTAGACCGCTGGATCAGAGAATACGGCGTGCGATATTTCTCAGAACTAACGAATATGACGGTTCTGACAGAAGAAGTTGGCGAACTGGCGAGAATCATGGCAAGACGGTATGGCGATCAGTCGTGGAAGGCTGAGGATCCTCGTGGCGCAGACAACGGCAAACAAGCCCTCGGTGAGGAAATGGCGGATGTGCTCTGGGTACTGCTCTGTCTGGCTAATCAGACGGGCGTAGACCTCACTCAGGAGCTCGAAAAAAGCATCGAAAAGAAGACCCAGCGCGACTCCCTCCGCCATATCCACAACAAGAAACTGTTAGCATAAAATATGGAGCTGAAAACATCGTTTAACAAGGTAACCATTTCCCCTCCTAAGTTAGGAGGGGTTAGGGGTGGTCTGAACAAGCAAAGCCCTTATGTCATTGACTTTTATTGTCCAGAATTGAGGTTGGGCATAGAATTAGACGGGGAGGTACATAATAGCAACGATGCTGAAACTTATGACCGATTGAGAACAAGATTTCTTAATGAAAACAAAGTGGCGATTTTAAGGTTTAAGAACAAGATTGTTTATCAAAATATAGAGGTAATCGTAGAGGAGATCAAGACTTTTGCAAAAGAAAAGAGAGGAGAAAGAGGATGTTCAGACCTCCCCTAACCCCTCCTAACTAAGGAGGGGAAATAAATACTTCTACAGACTATTTCATTATTAACCCAAATAAAAAAGTAATTATGGCAGAACATCATCATCACCATGAGATGCCCCAGAAGAGCAAGATTGAAGAGGCTCTGGGCAAGTACAACCTCGACATCACTGACGAGGAAGTGAAGGAAGCAGTGAAGAAAATCATTGCAGAGAAAGTACCTGAGAACGATACGCCTGAAGTGAAGCGATTCATGTTCGGAAGTATCGAGCTCACGACCCTTACTACGCAGGACTCCGCAGAGAGTGTATTGCAGCTGGTTGAGAAGGTCAACAAGTTCGCCAACGAATATCCGCAAATGCCTCATGTTGCTACCGTTGTCACCTACCCTCGCTTTACCAAACTGGTGAGCGAATCATTAGAGGTAGAGGGCGTGATTCCAACCTGCGTGAGCGGCGCCTTCCCATCTTCACAGGCTCTGATTGAAGTAAAGACCGTAGAGACTGGCTTAGCCATCCGCGACGGCGCTGAAAACGTGGATATCGTAATGCACGTGGGAGAGTTCCTGAGCGGCGACTACGAGACCGTTTGCGACGAAATCCAGCAGCAGAAAGAGACTTGTGGCGAAGTGCCCATGAAGGTGATTCTCGAAACAGGCGACTTAGGCTCTTGCGCTAATATCAAGAAGGCTTCATTGCTGGCGATGTATTCTGGAGCCGACTATATCAAGACCTCCACAGGTAAGGAGAAAATCAGCGCTACCCCTGAAGCAGCCTACGTCATGTGTCAGGCCATCAAGGAATACTACGATGAAACGGGCGTAATGGTTGGTTTTAAGCCCGCTGGCGGCATTAATTCCGTGATGGATGCATTGATCTACTACACCATCGTTAAAGAGCTCCTGGGCGAGAAATGGCTCACCAATGAGCTGTTCCGCTTAGGTACCAGCCGACTGGCCAACCTCCTACTCAGCGAACTGACTGGCGTGGAGACCAAGTTCTTCTAAAGGTATCCTTTTCCCCTCCTGAGTAGGAAAGGCTACGGGTAGGCGAGCTTGCTCGGGAATGGGGTTAGGGGTGGTCTGAGCAATTGGTTTTGCTGACGTTCAGACCCCCTCTAACTCCCCCTACTTAGGGGGAGAAAAAAATATTTCTAAAGTTTCCTCTGAATAACGTATTCAAGATAGGCGGTGAAAGCGTCTTTCAGCTCAGGTTTCACGCTTTCATCGATATATTTCTGAGCCTCTTTGGCAAACTCTTCCATCTTCCGCTCGGCATATTCAATACCACCATATTGCTTTGTAAACTCCACCAACACAGCTATTTCATCAGGATTGATCGTGCCAGCTTTTACCTTCTTGGCAAGGGTCTGCATAGCAGGCATATTGGTATTATTCAGGGCATAAATCACAGGTAAAGTCAGCTTGCCTTCCGTCATATCATTACCTGTAGGCTTACCTATTTCCTTCGAATCATAATAGTCGAAAATATCATCACGAATCTGGAAAATCATACCAATATTATGTCCGAACTTTTGGGCTTTCTCTATCTCCTCTTCAGAAGCATTGGTAGAAATCGCACCAAGCGCGGCGCACGACTCGAACAATACGGCAGTCTTCTTGTCAATCACCTGATAATAAACATCTTCTGAAATGACTTGGTTCGAGATATTCGAAAGCTGAAGAATCTCTCCCGCAGCTAACGTACGTCCTAATTCTGCCAGATGTTGTACGATTCTATGATTATTCGAAAGAGCCACACGAAGCAACGCTGTCGAGAGGATATAATCACCCACCAACACAGCCACCTTATTATTATAAGAGGCATTTACAGAGGGCTGGCCACGACGCTCGCTACTCTCATCTACCACATCGTCGTGAACGAGACTGGCAGTATGCAGCAACTCCAGTCCGAGAGCCGCATTTTGAGTCACATCCGACACCTCTCCATAGTTCTTGGCAGACAACAGGATAAGCATCGGACGCATACGCTTTCCTCCCCTCTGACGGATATGTGAAAGCACCTGATCCAACAGTCCCTCGCCTTGCGACAAACTCTCATTGAACAACGTCACACAGTTGTTCATCTCGCCCTCAATGGGCTTGCGTATGACTGACAAATAATCCATCTAACACAGAATTTCGATACAAAAATAGTAAAAATCGTTGGAATTCGAAGAATTTTAAGTAATTTTACACCGAAAATTAAGAAAGTTATGCAGAAATTATTTCTTTTAGACGCGTATGCGCTCATTTATCGCAGTTATTATGCGTTCATCAAAAACCCGCGAATCAACTCGAAAGGTCTGAACACAAGTGCCATAATGGGCTTCCTGAATACCCTCAACGAGGTGCTCACCAAGGAAAAGCCCACCCATATCGGTGTGGCCTTTGATCCTCATGGCCCAACTTTCCGCAGCGAGGCTTTTCCTGAGTATAAGGCCCAACGTGAAGAGACGCCAGAGGATATACGCAAGGCCGTGCCTATCATCAAGGATCTGTTAAAGGCTTACCGTATTCCTATCCTGCAAGTGGATGGTTTTGAGGCTGATGATGTCATCGGAACTTTGGCAAAAAAGGCCGGTTCCAACGGTATCGAGACCTATATGCTGACCCCAGATAAAGACTACGGACAGCTGGTTAGCGACAACGTGAAGATCTTCCGTCCTCGTCATGGAGGTGGTTATGAGACGATGGGACCCAAGGAAGTCTGCGAAAAATATGGCATTCCATCGACAGAATCTGTGATTGATCTGCTGGCGCTGATGGGTGATTCGGCTGATAACTTCCCTGGGTGTCCTGGTGTGGGTGAGAAGACTGCTGTGAAACTCATCAATGACTTTGGTTCCATCGAAGGATTGGTGGCTCGTTCGTCAGAAATTAAAGGCAAGCTTCGCGAAAAAGTGGAGGAACATGTTGAGGATATCAAGATGAGTTACTTCCTCGCGACCATCAAAACCGATGTGCCCATCGAGCTCGATATGGAAAGTTTGAAACTTGTCGACCCCGATGAGAAAGAATTGGGTCGTCTGCTCTCTGAATTGGAGATGAAGTCGTTCGCAGACCGAGTTCTTAAAAAAAGCCAAAAACCGCAAATTCCCGTTAACGGTCAACTCGATCTCTTTGCAGAATTTCCTGCCGACGGGACGAATTTGAGCGAAAATTCGAGTTTTGAGAGCCTAAAAACGGTGGCTCACGATTACAAACTCGTTGAAAATGAGGAAGATTTGCATAAACTTCATGATTATTTCTTGACAAATGAAATTCTCAGTCTAGACACAGAAACCACATCGACCTCAGCAATTGATGCAGAATTGGTAGGTTTGAGCTTCGCAGTGAAGGAATTTGAGGCCTTCTACGTGCCGATTCCGGCAAATCGTGAAGAAGCGTTGCGAATTGTTAATATCTTTAAAGATGTCTACGAGAACGAGCAAATCTTGAAAATCGGCCAGAATTTGAAGTACGACCTTGAAGTGCTTCGCAACTATGACATCCATCTCGCTGGTCCGATGTGGGACACAATGATCGCCCACTACCTCATCCAACCCGAACTGCATCACAACATGGACTATATGGCTGAGATCTATCTGAACTATCAGACCATCCATATTGATGAGCTTATTGGTCCAAAAGGCAAGAACCAGAAATCAATGCGTGACCTCCTACCCTCTCAGGTCTACGAATATGCTGCTGAGGATGCAGACGTCACTCTGCGCCTGAAGAACAAGCTGGAGCCAGAACTGAAGAAGTTCGAGTGCGAAAAACTATTCTATGACATCGAGATGCCGTTGATGCCTGTGCTTGCTGAAATGGAAATGAATGGTGTTTGTCTTGATACTGAATCGCTGAAAGAAACGTCAAAGGTTTTCACAGACCGCATGAATGAACTTGAACGTCGCATTTATGAACTCGCGGGCGTACCATTTAATATTGCTTCACCCAAGCAAGTGGGTGAGATTCTCTTCGACAAACTCAAAATCGTTGAGAAGGCAAAGAAGACCAAAACAGGCCAGTACGTCACCTCAGAAGAAGTGCTTCAGCAACTACGCAATAAGCATGAGATTGTGGCAGACATCTTGGAACACAGAGGTTTAAAGAAGCTTATCGGCACCTATATCGATGCATTGCCTAAGCTGATTAATCCTCGTACAGGACATATTCATACTTCGTTCAATCAGACCATCACGGCCACAGGTCGTCTGAGTTCTTCAGATCCCAATCTTCAGAACATTCCCATCAAAGGTGAGGACGGAAAAGAAATCCGTAAGGCCTTTATCCCAGAGTCTGGTTGTCTGTTCTTTTCAGCAGACTATTCCCAGATTGAATTGCGAGTGATGGCTCATCTCTCGCAGGATCCTCAGATGATAGAAGTCTTCAAGGAAGGCAAGGATCTTCATGCAGCCACAGCAGCGAATATCTATAAGAAACCTATCGAAGAAGTGACGCGCGATGAGCGCACCAAGTCGAAACGAGCCAACTTCGGTATCATCTATGGCATTACCGTCTTTGGTCTCGCAGAGCGTCTGGATATTCCTCGCGATGAAGCAAAAATGCTGATTGATGGTTACTTTGCCACCTTCCCACAAGTACACGATTACATGGAGAAATCGAAGGAAGTAGCACGTCAAAAGGGCTACGTCACTACCCTATTCGGACGTCGTCGCTATCTACCGGATATCAACTCCCACAACGCCACTGTTCGTGGTTTTGCCGAGCGCAATGCCATCAATGCCCCTATTCAGGGTACAGCTGCTGATATCATCAAGGTAGCAATGATTCATATCCACGAACGCTTCAAAAAAGAGGGTATCAGAAGCAAGATGATTCTTCAGGTACACGACGAACTTAACTTCAGCGTCTATCCAGAAGAAAAAGAAAAAGTGGAAGCCATCGTCATCGAAGAGATGCAGAAGGCCTTCCCCTTAAGTGTCCCCCTTGTAGCAGATTCCGGCTTTGGAGAAAACTGGCTCGAAGCCCATTAAACAATAAAGGTCAGGCGTTAAAACCTGACCTTTTTGATTATATTTCATTAATGCCGCCTGTCATGTTATGATGCAGATCTTTCTTTTCCGGATGGCCTGCGTAATTGAGGCCTCCAACACCTGTGACACGTCCATCGATATAGTCAGAAGCGTAGCAATCGATACCCCCTACTCCACTCACTTTTGCCTTCACATTGCGAGCCTTCATTTCTTTAGCGTGAATGCCGCCTACGCCAGAACAAGAATATTCAGCCTCATCCGTCTGTCCATCGATATTGATACTGCCAACGCCAGTACAGGAAACATCGATCTTCTGAGCGTTGATATGGTTCATTTCGAACGAGCCTACGCCAGAATTGATGACCTGGAATTTATCGGTATTCAGACTATCGAGATGGATATCAGCAGCACCAGAGTTTTTCACTTCACGGAGGTTAGGTGTATAGATAATAATCACCACGTCGTTCGCACTCATATTCACGCTCTTCTTAGTGTAATTGATATTTAACTTGCCGTCTTTGTTCTCGAACTCAAAGTATTCAATGTAGTTCTCAGGGGCAGAGAGCGTCACGCGACTTTGATCGCTCTGTACCAACTGAATCGTTCCCACCACATGGTTGTCGACCTTATCAAAAGCGGCCTGCGGATACTTCGCCTTGACGATATTCTCACTGGGTTCAACAATATCACCACCTTCACCGACCTTTACGTTACATCCATTTACAGAAAGCAACACAGCCAACAACGATAATAACAAATAAGTCTTCATATTCTTTCTCTTTTTTGGTTTCACTTTGTCTGTTTGACGCACAAACGATGCAAAAAGTTGCATAGATTAGAAATTATTTCGTAACTTTGCACCCGAAATAAACGTTTATAGAAGAAAATGGCATTAAAATGTGGTATTGTAGGACTGCCGAATGTGGGCAAGTCCACCTTGTTTAATTGTTTGTCGAGTGCGAAGGCACAGGCAGCAAATTTTCCGTTTTGTACGATTGAGCCCAATGTGGGTGTGATTACCGTACCTGATGAGCGTCTGACGAAACTCGCAGAGCTGGTACATCCTGGACGTATCGTGCCTGCTACTTGTGAAATCGTTGATATCGCAGGCCTTGTGAAGGGCGCTTCAAAGGGCGAGGGCTTGGGCAATAAGTTCTTGGGAAATATCCGTGAGACGGATGCAATTATCCATGTGTTGCGCTGTTTCGAGGACGAGAATATCACCCACGTGGATGGTACCATCGATCCCATCCGCGACAAGGAAATCATCGATACGGAGCTGCAGCTGAAAGACCTCGAGACCATCGAAAGCCGTCTGGCCAAGACAGAGAAAGCCGCTGCTGCTGGTAATAAGGATGCGAAGATAGAAGTGACGGTCTTGAAGGCCTATAAAGAGGTGTTGGAGCAGGGTAAGAACGCCCGTATAGTGGAGTTCGAGAGCAAAGACGAGCAGGATTGTGCCCGCAATCTTTTCCTGCTGACGTCGAAGCCTGTGCTTTATGTCTGCAACGTGGGCGAGGCCGATGCCAAAGACGGTAACGACTTCACTAAGAAAGTAGAGGCACTGGCCAAGGAAGAAGGTGCTGAAACGATGATCATCGCTGCCAAGACAGAAGAGGATATCGCAGAACTCGAGAGCTATGAGGATAAGCAGATGTTCCTGGAGGAATTGGGTCTCGAAGAGAGTGGCGTGAATCGCCTTATCAAGAAGGCTTACGCCCTGCTGAACCTTGAGACGTTCATCACCGCTGGTGAGATGGAGGTGAAGGCCTGGACGTATAAGAAAGGCTGGAAGGCGCCTCAGTGTGCTGGTGTCATCCACACCGACTTCGAAAAGGGCTTTATCCGTGCAGAGGTCATCAAGTACGATGACTATATCCAATACGGCTCCGAAGCAGCTGTCCGCGAGGCAGGAAAACTCGCTGTCGAAGGCAAGGACTACATTGTACAGGACGGTGATATCATGCACTTTAGATTCAATGTTTAATTGACGACCACGAATTACACTAATTTCACGAATTAATAATTAGTGCAATTCGCGTAATTAGTGGTTTAAAAGGAAAAAAGGATGAATCAATTGTTGTTTATAGTTTGGAATC
>JAEEGG010001719.1_pt1 | contig 58035 bp, 51 predicted proteins | sample 9134161 | NCBI WGS metagenome assembly JAEEGG01 (sample SAMN16246543, study PRJNA631951) | gut metagenome | biome: gut microbiome; feature: rumen; material: CR-attached | host: Bos | place: Iran: Karaj | collected 2018-10
AGTGCTGATCGTGCAGCTCCTGGGGCTCGTTCTGCATGAAGAGCGCGTGGCCGCCCTCGTGGAGGGTGGTGAACACGTTGGAGATGAAGCTGTCCTCGTGGTAGTGGGTGGTGACGCGCACGTCGTGATTGCCGAAGTTGGTGGTGAAGGGGTGCTCCGTGGTCATCAGCACCAGAGCCGACTTCCGCAGACCCTCCAGCTCCAGCAGGTATTTCGACATGGCCTCCTGCCGGGGGATGGGTACCGGGCGGGACATGAAATCCTCCCGGATGGGCTTGCCCTCTTCCACCACGCGCTTGAGCAGGGGCACGATCCGCTCCTTCAGCGCGGCGAAGAAGCCGTCCAGCTGGGCGATGCTGCCGCCTTTTTCGATGTCGTCCAGGCAGGTGTCGTAGGTCGTCGCCTTCTTCTCGTCCCGCAGGTCGATGGCCACCCGGGTGTAGCGGATGAGATCCGCCAGCGCGTCCCGGAACAGGGAGAAGTCGTTGGCCTTCTTGGCGCTGAGCCAGGCGGCGTAGGCCCGGTTGGAGGCCAGGTCCATCTCGTAGGAGAGCTGGGCGGAGATGTTCTTTTCCTTGGTCCAGTAGTCGTAGAGATGCTCGACGGTCTTCTTCTGCACGGGCGTCAGACCCTCGTCATTCTCGTGCAGCTCCCGGATCAGCTTCTCGTAGGTCTTGCTGTGGGTCAGCTTGTGGACACGCTTGCCCAGGACGGCCATGTCCTTGCCGGCGGGCTCCATGCCCTCCTCGGGGGCGCAGCACTCCATGTCGAAGCTCAGCTTGCCGATGGCGTGGAAGTAGGACTCCATCTCGTCCAGGATCGCGAAGAGTTTCTTGAGTTTCTGCTGGTTGGTCATTTCAATCTCCTTTCATCTTTGGCTCCCCTGCCTAAGGGGAGCTGGCTGCCGCCGTCTCACGGAAGGCGGCAGACTGAGGGGTTTGTCAGATCACAGAGTGGTAATGGCGAAGCGCTGTCGGTTCATGGGTATCCCTTCCCACCTTTTTTGGGGGCAAGGGCGGAGCGCGGGCGGCTGATAGCCGCCCCTACAAGGTTCAGCCCGAGAAATACTGGCACAGGTGCTTGACGCAGCAGGCCTCGCAGTTGGGCTTTCTCGCGTCGCAGACCGCCCGGCCGTGGAGCACGATGCAGTGGCAGAAGTCCGAGGAGCGCTCCGGCGGCAGGATCTTCCGCAGCGCCGCCTCGATCTTGGGGGGATCCTTCAGATCGTCCACCAGTCCCATGCGGTTGGAGAGGCGGATGCAGTGGGTGTCCACCACCACGGAGCCGGGCACCCGGTACACGTCTCCCAGGATCAGGTTCGCGGTCTTGCGTCCCACGCCGGGGAGCTGAGTCAGCTCCTCCATGGTCCGGGGCACCTGGCCGCCGTGCTTTTCCAGCAATACCTGGGCGCAGGAGACGATGTCCCTTGCCTTGGCGCGGAAGAAGCCGCAGGAGTGGACATACTGCTCCACCTCTTGAACATCCGCCTCGGCGAAGCTCTCCAGGGTGGGAAAGCGGGCGAAGAGGGCGGGGGTGATCTGGTTCACCCGCTCGTCGGTGCACTGGGCGGCCAGACGCACGGAGAAGAGCAGCTCATAGGCCTTGCCGTAGTCCAGGGTGCAGCTGGCCTCCGGGTATTCCTCCAGCAGCAGCCGGACGATTTCGTTGACTTGTTCCTGTGTGCGCATAGGCCCTCTCTCTTTCTGCTTTTTTGCGGACGGCGCCGGAAAGAGAAACCCCTCCGCCGCGGCGAGGTCCCCCTCTCCCGTTCAGGGGAGGTAATGTAAAAACGGCAAGCTCATTGTACCTTGAGCTTGCCGTTTCGTCAATTGAAATCCAATAAATCTTCCTTATAGGCTCCCCTGAAAGGGGAGCTGTCTCGCGCCAGCGAGACTGAGGGGTATTCTTCCTTATAGGCTCCCCTGCAAGGGGAGCTGTCTGGCCAAAGGCCAGACTGAGGGGTTTTCTTCCTTATAGGCTCCCCTGCCTAAGGGGAGCAGTCTCGCATCAGCGAGACTGAGGGGTCTCTTTCGTCTCCCGGCAGGCTTCCCCTTACCGGGTCAGCGTGACGTTGCCGCCGCACTCGATGGAGTCCAGCCGCACGCCGCTGTAAGTACCGCCGTACTCCCATTCCACGTTCACCCAGAAGGTCTTGGAAGAGCCCTGGGACAGGTCGATGGTGAAGGTGCGGGAGGCGATCTCGGTCTTCTGGGCGTCGTAGGAGTCGCTGTCGATCTTCTTGGCCTCCGCGGTGGCGTACTGCCCGTCCACCATGATGTTCACCGGGTTGTAGGCGCCGGTGTGGAGGGTCTGGTGCAGGCAGAAGACCGTCACGGTGACCTCGACCTGCGTGTCGTTCACGGTCTTGGCGCTCCACTCCGCGCGGATGTTCAGACCGGTGTTGGTGTCCGACTCAAAGCTGCCGCTGTTCAGGGTGACGGGAACGAAGGGCGCTGCGGGCGCTTCGGTGGCCGCGGGAGCCTGCGTGGGCGCGGGTGCGGGAGCCGGCGTGGTGGCGGGCGCCGTGGTGGGCGCCGGGGCGGGAACCTGCTGCTGGGTGGGCGTCGTGCCGGGCGAAGTGCCCTGACCGCCGCCGGTGGTCTGGCCGCCGCTGCTGCCCTGATTGCTGCCGGGCAGGACGCTGACGGGCTCATAGGGGTTCGGGGTGGCGTTGGGATCCACTACCTGGACGTTATCGTCTGGCAGCACCACGGGGGGCTGATAATTCTGGGTGGCGATTGTGGGATCCTCCGTCTGGGGATCGTCCTTCTTGTCCAGCGTCTTGAGCACCATGATCACGATCACGACCACCAGCAGGAAGACGATGATAAACAGAACTGCGGAAATCCGATCTTTTTCGGACTTGTTTTTCATAACAAAAACTCCTTTCTAAGGAAATCGAGATAAGTATACCACAGCCTCCCCCAAATGTCTACAAAATAGTTACAAAATTAGGAATTGTTAAGGATTGCGGCTTCGCACCGCAAGGTGGGGGAAGAAGCGAGGCCCTGCAATTCACGCAAAAAATATTTTTTCGAATTGAAACCTTTTTGCCCCGTCAGACGTTATCATAATACAGGCCTGCTCAAAGCACAGCGAAAGAGAGAAACCTGCCGCTTCTGATGGTCGCCGAAGTACGGCTTGCCGCTCCGGAGCGAACCTGTTATGATATGTTTGATCTTCTGCATCAGCGGCCTGTATGCAACGCGATTCGAAAGATGGGAGGAAAACAAGATGGCAACAGAACTGGACGTCCTTTCTGCAATTTCCCAGTTGGGCTTCGAGAGCCTTGGCAACTATTTCTACGGCACCTGGAATGGCTACGCGATCACGATGCGAAAGCTGAGCGCCAGGATCTACTATGTGGACGCCGCCGTGCGGCTGGACAAGGCGACGATGGCGCTGCGCCGGACGCTGGCTCGCGCGGTGAAGGAAAAGGGCTTGAGGATCGGAGGAACCGAAGGCTACACGAAGAATCGGATCAGCTTTTCCCTTTCCTTCGGCGGCAAAGACGAGGCCCTGCCCCGCCTGCGGGAGAGGCTGGACAGTATCACTGCGGCCCTGCGGGAAAACGGAATCGCTCCGGCGGACACCTGCGTCCTCTCCGGGGCGGCCAGACCGGACAGCCTGTGCCTGATCCAGGATCGGGGCGTGCTCAACTACCAGCCGGTAAACGCCGCAGCCCTCCGGCAGCAGGGAACGCAGGCCAGGGAGAAGGCCGAGGAAAACCAGACCAATGGCAGCTATCTGCTTGGCCTCATCGGCGCGATCCTCGGTACGCTGGTCGGGCTGATCCCCAATCTGCTGACAGCCGTTTACACCGAAACGATCTACAGCATCCTCTTTGCCCTGATCCCCATCTGCGCCATGCTCGGCTACAAGCTGCTGAAAGGCAAGATGGACACGGGTTCCATCATCATTGTGGTGGTGCTGAGCCTGATCTCCGTGCCTTTGATGGTGGTTCTGGAGCTGGCGTTCTATTTCGTTCGGGACGGCTTTTCTTTGGGATTTGCGCTGTCCAGATCCGTTCAATTGCTGACAGAGCCGGGCGTGCTGAGCGAACTGGGAGGAGAATTGGTAAAACGGGTGCTCTTCATGGGGCTTGGAATTTGGGTAGCCTGGCGCTTTATGAGCAACCAGACCAATCGTAGTGCGGTGCAGAACTCCGAGGCGCAATTGGCGTCTCTGCGGCCCAATCCCGCCTATCAGCAGGCGGAGGATTCCATGCAGAATTGATTGCTCTGACAAATGTGAAAACCCCTCCCGATCCGAAAGATCAGGAGGGGTTTTTCTCTTGCCGGTTGGCGCTATCTTACAGCTGCTTCTGGGCGTTGATCTTGACGCCGGGGCCCATGGTGGAGGCGGTGACGCAAGAACGGATATACTGGCCCTTGGCGGAGGCGGGCTTGGCCTTGTTGATGGCGGTGATGAGAGCCACATAGTTCTCGTACAGCTTCTCGGCGCCGAAGCTGACCTTGCCGATGGGGCAGTGGATGATGTTGGTCTTGTCCAGACGGTACTCGACCTTACCGGCTTTGGCTTCCTTCACGGCCTGCGCCACGTTGGGGGTGACGGTGCCGGCCTTGGGGGAGGGCATCAAGCCCTTGGGTCCCAGGATCTTACCGAGACGGCCAACAGTGCCCATCATCTTGGGGTTGGCAATGACGGTATCGAACTCGAACCAGGCTTCCTTCTGGATCTTCTCGACATACTCCATGCCGCCGGCATAGTCGGCGCCGGCAGCCAGGGCGTCCTCAACCTGCTCGGGGGGGCAGAACACCAGGACGCGGACGGTCTTGCCGGTGCCGTTGGGCAGCACGATGGCGCCGCGAACCTGCTGGTCGGCGTGACGGCCGTCGACGCCCAGCTTCACGTGGAGCTCCACGGTCTCGTCGAACTTGGCCTTGCTGGCGTTGATGACCAGCTGCAGAGCCTCCTGGGGATCGTACAGGGCCTGCTTATCAATGAGCTTTGCGCTCTCTTTATAATTTTTACCTCTAAACAATTTTGTTTCCTCCTAAATAGTGGTGTAATGGATGGATAGATCCTCCCACGTAGGGTGGCCTTACTCGCCGACGAGCACGCCCATGGAGCGGCAGGTGCCCTTGATCATGCTGATGGCAGACTCGAGATCGGTGCAGTTCAGGTCGGGCATCTTCTGCTCGGCGATCTTGCGCACGTCTTCCATGCTGATGGTGGCAACCTTGTCCCGCTGGGGCACGCCGGAAGCGGTCTCAATGCCGCAGGCCTTCTTGATCAGAAGGGCGGCTGGAGGAGTCTTGCAAACGAAGGTGAAGCTGCGGTCGGAGTACACGGTGATGACAACGGGGATCATCAGGCCCATGTCGGCCTTGGTGCGCTCGTTGAAATCCTTGGTGAACAGACCGATGTTGACGCCGTACTGGCCCAGAGCGGGGCCGACGGGGGGAGCCGGAGTCGCTTTTCCGGCGGGAACCTGGAATCTAACGTATCCTACTACTTTCTGTGCCATGGTAGCACCTCTTTCTTATTAATCTTTGATTCGGCCATTGCGAAACCCGTTTCGCAATGGAGGACTCGCGCTTATCGCAGCGGCTTTAGGCCGCTTTGGTCGGCGCGAGGGCTCGCTCAGCTCGCCTCAGGGTGTTTTTGAGTCGGCAGAGCTGCCTCAAAAACGATTGGAATATCCTTCGGAGAAACGAACGAACACGGTCTGCGACTATCGCAATGGTGTATTATTCTTTGATGACTTCGACCTGGTCGAGCTCCAGATCCACCGGAGTCTCGCGGCCGAACATGGAGACGACGACGCGAACCCGATTCTTTTCGGGCTCCAGCTCGTCCACCGTGCCGAGGAAGCCGGCCAGAGGGCCGTCATTGACCTTGACCTCGTCGCCTACGGCATAGCCTACCACGATCTCGCGGCGTTCCACGCCCAGATCGTACAATTCCTGCTCCGTCAGGGGGATGGCCTCGCCATCGGAGCCCACGAAGCCCGTTGCGCCGCGCACATTGTGAACCAGGTGCCAGCTCTCATCCGTCAGGATCATTTTCACCAGCACATAGCCGGGGAACACCTTGCGCTCGACCGTCTTTTCACCGTTGTCGGTGAATTCCGTGACGGTCTCCATGGGGATGTTCACTTCCCGGATCAGGTCTGTCATTTTGCGGTTTTCCGCGGCCTTCATCACAGCCGCGGCAACGGCGTTTTCATACCCGGAATAGGTATGAACCACGTACCATTTTGCCTCTTCCGACATGGCCGTTACCTGAGCCAGGTGAAGAGGAGCTGGACAAACTTGTCCGCCACCAGGTCAAAGCCCCCGAGAAAGAGCGCAGAGACCAGCATGAACACCACGGAAACGAGAGAGTTCTTGGCAAGGGCCTTCGGCGTGGGCCAAACGACCTTCTTGAGCTCGCTCTTCATCTCGCGGAACCATTTGCCGATTCTCTTGAAGAAACCAAGCTTGGTATCATCCTTCTTCACGGCGGTGACGGCCTTGGCGGGTGCGCCCTGGAGTTTCTTTTCTTCAGCCATTTTCACGCATCCTTTCTGAACTTACTTGGTTTCGACGTGCTTGGTATGCTTTCTGCAGAAGGGGCAGTATTTGCTCCGCTCCAAACGGTCAGACGTATTCTTCTTGTTCTTGACCGTGTTGTAGTTTCTCTGCTTGCATTCGTCGCAACGAAGGGTAATTTTTACTCTTGCGCCTGCAGCCATTTTTCGGCACCTCCTATTTTATTTACCCGCGTTTTGCGGGCATTGCCTCCCTGTATGGAACGCCGGGGAAACCGTGTGCGCACGGAAAAAAGCGCGCAAAAAGAAACCTCTCGTCCGACAGGTAAACCGGATTATAGCACAGCGCTTTCCCGCGGTCAAGCATTTTTTGCGGGAAAATCGAGCTTTTTTCAGGCTTTTTTGCCGCTCCTGCGCGTCGGCCCCGCGGAAAACAAGATATGGTGTCCTCTCCCGCCCGCGCCCACAAAACTCCGGGGCTCCTGCCTTCCCTCCGCAGGGGGAAGGCCAAAACGCGCTGTTCGATGAAATCTTTCTTTGCTTCGTCAAAGAGCCTTGCAGGGGCGACGGATGCGTGCTATACTGTGCTCGACAAGGAGATGGAACATGGACATTCAAGAGGCGCTTGCCTATATCGACGGAACCCAGTGGTTCGGCTCCAAGCCCGGCCTGAGCCGGACGGAGGCCCTGCTGGACAAGCTGGGACGGCCCCAGGACGGGCTGAAATTCGTCCACATCGCCGGTACCAACGGCAAGGGGAGCTGCGCGGCCATGCTGGCCTCCATCCTCAAAACCGCGGGCTACCGCACGGGGCTTTACACCTCCCCCTATCTCTTCCGCTTCCATGAGCGGATGCAGGTGAACGGCCGCCCCGTCGGAGACGAGGCGCTGGCGGAGCTGGTGACCCGCATCCGGCCCCTGGCGGAGGCCATGGAGGATCATCCCACGGAATTTGAGATCATCACCGCCGCCGCCCTGCGCTGGTTCGCGGACGAGGGCTGCGACATCGTGGTGCTGGAGGTGGGCCTGGGCGGACGCCTGGACGCCACCAACGTCATCGCCGCCCCCGAGGCCGCCGTGCTCATGAATATCGGCCTGGATCACACCGCCGTGCTGGGCGGCACCCTGGAGCAGATCGCCGCGGAAAAGGCGGGGATCCTGAAGCCCGGCTGCGAGGCCGCGGTCTATCAGCAGCGGGAGAGCGTGCTGGAGGTTTTCCGGCAGCGGGCCGCCCTGGTCGGCGCCGGGGTGCGTGTGGCGGACTTTTCGCAGCTCGTGCCGGAGTTCGACAGTCTGGAGGGGCAAACCTTCACCTATCGGGGGCAGCCCTACGCCCTGTCCCTTCTGGGCGGCCATCAGCTCCGCAACGCCGCCGTGGTGCTGGAGACGGTGGAAATCCTGCGCCGCCGCGGCTGGCGGCTTTCGCCGGAGGATGTGGAGCACGGGCTCTACGCCGCGGTCTGGCCCGCCCGCTTCGAGCTGGTGAGCCAAGAGCCGCCCTTCATCGTGGACGGGGGCCACAACCCTCAGTGCGCCGAGAGCGTGCGGGACAACCTGTTGCACTATTTCCCGGACAAGCGCCGGGTGCTGCTGGTGGGCGTGCTGGCGGACAAGGATTATCCCGCCCTCTTTGAGATCCTCAACGGCGTGGCGGACGAGTGGGTCTGCGTCACTCCTGACAGCGACCGGGCGCTGCCCGCGGCGGAGCTGGGGGCGTTTCTGGAGCGCTTCGGCAAGCCAGTCACAGTCTGCGGCAGTATCCCCGAGGGGGTGGAGACCGCCCGGGAAAAGGCCGGGGAGGACGGCATGGCCTGCGCGGTGGGCTCGCTGTACATGGCGGGGGCCGTGCGCGCCTGCTTCGGACTGACGTAAAAGGACTTGCTTCCCCCTCCGGGGGAAGTGGCGCGAAGCGCCGATAGGGGCTGTACGTCAATGAACGCCCCTTCCGTTTCGCTTCGCTCAATACACCCAAGACCCCCCGGAGGGGGAGGAAAGAATGGGAGGTGGGGCCAATGAGAGTGATGGCCATTGATTACGGCGATCAGCGCATCGGTCTGGCGGTCTCAGACCTGCTGGGGATGATGACCGGGGACGCCTGGACCATGAACGAATGGAACATGGAGCGGGCGAGCCTGCGCATCGCCGAGGAGGCAAAAAAGCGGGAAGTCGGCACCCTGGTGCTGGGCCTGCCGAAAAATATGGACGCCACGGAGGGCCCCCGGGCGGAAAAGAGCCGGGAATTCAAGGCCCTGCTGGAGCGGGACTCGGGCCTGCCCGTGATCCTCTGGGATGAGCGGCGCAGCAGCATCGAGGCCCACGCCATCCTCCATGCCGCCGGGAAAAAAGAGCGAGTCCACCGCAAGAGCGTGGACGCCGTGGCTGCCAGCCTGATTCTCGAGGGCTATCTGGGCAGGCATTAAAATGTCGCACAACAAAATAATAAAACAATGAAATTGAAAGGAGCAGTAGTATGGATCAAATTCTTTCCGCACTGGGCATCAGCTCTGCCCAGGCCCTGCTGAGGGCAATCATCTCGCTGGTGGTGTGCATCATCTTTATCAAGGTGATCACAAAGCTGGCGGACAAGGCCCTGAGCCGCAGCCACAAGCTGGACGCAAACCTCCGCCGTTTCCTCAATTCCGCAATTCGCACCCTCCTCTGGATCGTCACGGTCATCATCGTAGCCAACGCCCTGGGCATCGACACCGCATCCCTGGTAGCCCTGGTCAGCGTAGCCGGCCTGGCGCTGTCCCTGTCCGTGCAGAATGTGATGAGCAACCTCTTCTCCGGCGTCACCCTGCTCATTACCAAGCCCTTCGTCACCGGCGACTTCGTGGAGGTGGCCGGCAAGACCGGCACCATCAAGTCTGTTGGCCTGTTCTACACCCAGCTGGACACCCTGGACAACATCGCCATCTCCATCCCCAACAGCGACGTGACCGCCGCCGCCGTCAACAACTACAGCCGCGAGCCGCTGCGCCGTGTGGATCGCACCTTTACGGCCTCCTATGAGTGCAGCACCGAAGAGGTAAAGGCCGCGATCTTCGACGCCATCGCCAAGGACGAGTGCATCCTCCAGGATCCCGCTCCCTTCGTGCGTCTGCTGGACTACAAGGGAAGCACCGTGGAATACGTGGTGCGCGTCTGGTGCAAGAACGCCGATTACTGGAATGTGTACTTCAACCTGAACGAGAACGTCCGCGAGAGCTTCGCCGCCAAGGGCGTGAAGTTCAGCTACGAGCACGTCAACGTCCACATCGTGGAAAAGTAAGCGCAGGTTTTAGGTTATAGGTTTTAGGTTTCAGCAGCCCGGCCCGGCGCGTTCTGCGCCGGGCCGGGGTTTTGTATTCTATAATATTGATTCTCAAAACGCAAAACAACAAAAAACTGGAAAACTGCGCAATTTCGGCGCTTGCTGGCGATTAGCGAAAGATTCCAAGACGAAACGCTCCCTTCGCGCACATACTGCTCTCGTGCAGATTTTGTGCGCGGAGGGATTATTTTATGAAAAATAGCGTTTTGACGGCGTTCTGCTGTCTGCTGATGACCGTTGTTTTTCCCGTGACGGCCTTTGCCCAGGAGCTGATCGTGGGCGGGCAGGCCGTGGGCATCCGGATTCAGACCAAGGGTGTACTCGTCGTCGGGCTGAGTCCGGTGGAAACCGCGGAGGGGAGCCGCTCTCCGGGAGAGGAATCCGGTCTGCGGGAAGGCGACCGGATCCTGCAGGTGGACGGAAAGGAAATCTGCGGCGCCGCGGATCTGATCGGCGCGGTGGGCCGCAGCGACGGGAAGTCGATGACGCTGGACGTCCAGCGAGAGGGCAAGCGTATGCGCCTGACGGTGCAGCCGGCTCTCTCCCAGACGGGTCAGTGGATGCTGGGGCTTTGGCTGCAGGACGCGGTCACCGGCATCGGCACCATCACCTTCTGCGACCCGGAAACCGGTACCTACGGCGCCCTGGGTCACTGTATCGCGGAGGAAAACAGCGGGGAGCCTGTGACCCCTGCCTCCGGCTGCATTACCGAGGCGGAAATCCTCAGCGTCACGCCCGGACAGGCCGGCGCTCCCGGCGCGCTGAACGGGGAGCCGGGCGGCAAGGTGCTCGGCACTGTGGAGCGCAACACCTCCTGCGGCATATACGGGCATACGGAGGGCGCTTTTGACGGCCGTACGGCAGAGGTCGGACAGGCTCACACCGGGCCGGCGGTGATCCTGACCACGGTAAGCGGCCGCGAGGCGCAGGAATTCGCGGTGCGGATCACCCGGGTCTATCAGGACGGCGACGGCGAACACCTGATCCTCACGGTGACCGATCCGCAGCTGCAGGCCAAAACCGGCGGGATCGTGCAAGGAATGAGCGGCAGCCCCATCCTGCAGGACGGCATGCTCGTTGGCGCCGTGACCCATGTGTTCCTCAGTGACAGTACCCGGGGCTACGGCATCACCATCCAGGACATGCTGGCCGCCGCGGGGCTTGCGGAGGAGCGAGCCGCCTGACGCTGCTTTCCCCGGGACAGGGCGCGAGAAACGGACGCTTCTTTTCAGGAAGCGTCCGTTTCTCATGAAAATTCTGTTGCTTTCATTCCCGCGCGCAAAGCGCGCCGATCATCCGCTCCAGCTCTTGGGCGAACTGTCCGATGTGCAGCCCATCCACAAAGCGGTGGTTGACCTCGATGGAGAGGCCCAGCGTTTTGCGTCCGTTCTCCTCCACGATCTTTCCCCAGGCAATGCGGGGGATCGCGTCGTCCACATCCAGGTTCCGTTCATTGGTGAGGGCCGTCACGTCCAGCCAGGGCAGGCAGGAGAAAAAGATCATGTCGATCCCCTCCCCGGCAAGGTCGATAAAGAAGTCCTGCTTCTCCGCCTTTTCCTTCGCCGCGGCGCAGAAGTCCTCCAGGCTTCCCTCGCAGGGCAGGGTGACGATCTGAAAGCTCTCGCTTCCGGGCTTCAGGTGAGTGAAGCTGGGTCGGCGGCTCGAGAGTCTGACCACCCGGCCGTCCGAAACCGCGTAGGAAAAAGCGTCCACCCGCTCCAGCGCCCGGGTGCACAGCCAGATCAGACTGTGGTAGAAGGAGAGGCCCCTCTCTTTGGCAAAGCGGCACAGCTCCGTCACGTCCAGCCGGAAGGTGAGGGCATAAAAGGGGTGGGAGATTCCGGAGAAGAACTCAAAAATCTCCCGACGGGGCCAGCTTTCCAGGTCAACGATCTCCATCCTGCTGCTCCCGGATCTTCCTTTTCCAGCACTGGTGGCACATGGCAATATAGCTGTCGTTGCCGCCCAGCATGACCTGGTCGCCCTGGGTGACGATGCGGCCCCCGCCGTCGATGCGGGCGTTGACGGTGGCCTTGCGGCCGCAGGCGCAGACAGTCTTGATCTCCGTCAGAGAATCCGCCAGCTCCATGAGACGCCGGGCACCGGGGAAGAAGTGGGTCAAAAAGTCGGTGCGCAGGCCGAAGCACAGCACCGGCAGGTCATCCGTATCCACCAGTTCCCGCAGCTGATCGATCTGTTCGGGCGTGAAGAACTGGGCCTCGTCGGCAATGATCACGTCGTGCTTGCCGGCGGCCCGGTAAGCCGCGACGATATCCTGCGCGGGAGTGATGACCTGGGCCTTCGCCTCCAGGCCGATGCGGCTGCGGATGATATCCGCCCCGTCCCGGGTGTCGACGCTGGGCTTGATGAGCCAGACGCTCATGCCCAGCTCCTCGTAGTTGAATTTGGTGATCAGCGCCTGGGCGGACTTGGAGGAGCCCATGGCGCCGTATTTGAAGTACAATTTGGCCATATCATAAATCCTTTCCTTATAGGCTCCCCTGCCTAAGGGGAGCTGTCTGGCCGTCAGGCCAGACTGAGGGGTATCCCTGCCTGTCCCCCCGCCCCAGTGTGAGCACTGGGGCACCCCCCTTTCGGCAAGGGGGGCTTTGCGGGAGGCCTCCGGACGCGTCCCCGTCTCCTCAAAACTCAAGCCTGTTGATTTAAATGCGCCCGGACGCGCTCGATGACCATTTCCAGCGCCACCTGGTTGTGGCCGCCCTGGGGGATGATCACGTCCGCCCGGCGCTTGGAGGGCTCCACGAACTGCTCATGCATGGGCTTGACGGTGTTGATGTACTGGTCGATGACCCCCTCCAGGCTGCGGCCCCGATCCCGCACGTCCCGGACGATGCGGCGCAGGATGCGCACGTCCGCGTCGGTGTCCACATAGATCTTGATATCCATCTCCTTGCAGAGCTCCAGACTCTCGTAGATCAGGATGCCCTCCACGATGATGACCCTGGTGGGGCGGATCAGCACGGTTTTCTCGGTGCGGTCATGGATGGAGTAGTCGTAGACCGGGCACAGGATGCTCTTGCCCTGCTTGAGCTGCCGGATATGCTCCAGCATCAGGTCGGTGTCAAAGGCGTTGGGGTGGTCGTAGTTCAGCTTGGCCCGCTCCTCAAAGGGCATGTCGTGGTGGGCCTTGTAGTAGTTGTCGTGGTGAACCACCGAGACCTCCTCGCCAAAAGCCTGGATCAGCCTGCGGGTGATGGTGGTTTTGCCGCTGCCGGTGCCGCCGGCAATGCCGATAACCATAATGTTCTCCATAGCTTATCCTCCGTCGCTTTCCGTTTCGGCGATGCTTCGCCTGTTTTCGTCTTATCATAGCATAGTTCTTTCTCGGTTTCAATTTGACTTTTCACTTTTTCTTCTATATACTGTAGTTTAAGGCTTTACCGCAAAAATCAATCAAAGGAGGAATCCGTCATGCCGATCCCCACCCCCCATATCAACGCCAAAAAAGAGGACTTCGCCAAGACTGTCCTGATGCCCGGCGATCCGCTGCGGGCCAAGTTCATCGCCGAGACCTTCCTGACCGATCCCGTGCTGGTCAACAACGTCCGCGGCGTCCAGGGCCACACCGGCACCTGGAAGGGCGTGCCCGTCACGGTCATGGCCTCCGGCATGGGCATCCCGTCCATCGGCATCTATAGCTGGGAGCTCTTCAACTTCTATGACGTGGACAACATCATCCGCATCGGCTCCGCCGGAGCCCTGCAGGACGACATCAAGCTGCGGGACATCGTCATCGCCCAGGGCGCCTGCACCAACTCCAGCTATGTCAAGAGCTTCGGGCTGGGGGAGCTGGCCACCTACGCCCCCATCGCGGACTACACCCTGCTTTCCAAGGCCGTGGAGGCGTCCCGGGAGCACGGCATTGAGGCCCATGTGGGCAACATCCTCTCCTCCGACCCCTTCTACACCCCCGAGGGCCACGGCAAGAACGACGAATGGAAGCGCATGGGCGTGCTGGCCGTGGAGATGGAGGCCGCCGGCCTCTACGCCAACGCCGCCTACGCCCACAAGCGGGCGCTCTGCATCTGTACCATTTCCGACCACATCTACCGTCCCCAGGACAACCTGAGCGCCGAGGCGCGCCAGAGCTCCTTCACCCAGATGATGGAGATCGCCCTGGACACGGCGGTGAAGATGGCAGAGCTGTAAGTCTTCCGCGCCAAGCTCGGGAGAGCGCCGCGGAAGCTTCATCAGGCGGAAAAAGGGCCTTCGGTTCTCGGTCTGCTCGCGTGAGCGGCCGTGAACGCAGGGCCTTTTTTCTTCCATACGGGCGCCGCGCCGGATTTTGCCGGAAAACTGTCCAAGCTGTAACATAAAAATTTTAAAAATGTTAAGAATTTGTTGAATTTTTTTCTTGATTTCAGGAAAGACATCATGCTATAATGTACATCGGTGCAATGAGGACGCACCGTTTTACACAAATTTTAAAAAATGGAGGAAAAATCATGAAAAAGATTTGCGCGCTGCTTCTTGCTCTGTGCATGGTCTTCGCTCTGGTCGCCTGCGGCGGCGGGAACAAGGAAAATGAAGAGATCAAGAACCCCGCTGACGACATCGCCGACGACATGACCGCCGAGGACGGCGTCTATGAAGTCGCTTTCGTCACCGACGTTGGCCAGCTGAAGGACAAGTCCTTCAACCAGGGCACCTACGACGGCGTGAAGCTGTACGCCGCCGAGGCCGGCAAGACCTACAAGTACTACCAGCCCGCCAACGGCTCCGAGGCCACTGACGACGACCGCTACGACGCCATGAAGGCCGCTGTTGAGGGCGGCGCCAAGGCCGTTGTCTGCGCCGGCTTCATGCAGGCTGCCGCTCTTGAGAAGGCTGCCAAGGAGTTCCCCGAAGTCAAGTTCATCTTCATCGATGGCTGGAACCTGGGTCTTGACAACGTTGTCGGCATCGCCTTCCAGGAAGAGCAGTGCGGCTTCCTGGCCGGTTACGCTGCCGTCATGGAAGGCTACACTAAGCTCGGCTTCTGCGGTGGCGGCGGCGGCACCAATGACGCTGTCAACCGTTACGGCTACGGCTACGTGCAGGGCGCTGAGGCCGCTGCTGCCGAGAAGGGCGTGAACGTCGAGATGCGTTACACCTTCCTCTACGGCGCCAGCTTCCAGCCCTCTCCCGAGCTGCAGACCCTGGCCTCCGGCTGGTATGAGAACGGCACCGAGGTCATCTTCTCCTGCGGCGGCTCCATCTTCGACTCCATCACCGCTGCTGCTTCCGCCAACGACGCGAAGGTCATCGGTGTTGACGTCGACCAGTCCTCTGCTTCCGACACCGTCATCACCTCTGCTCTGAAGGGCATCGGCGAGGCCGCCAAGCTGGCCCTGACCGCCGCCTTCGACGGCACCTGGGAGACCTTCCGCGGTGAAGGCGCCATCACCATGGGTGCTGCTCTGAACGCCGTCGGCCTGCCCGTCGCCACCTGGTCCCTGCAGAACTGGTCCGTTGAGGACTACGAAGCCATGTTCGCCAAGATCGTCTCCGGCGAGATCGCAATCGACAACGATTGGCACAACGTTGCTTCTACCGAGCACGTCACTGTTGACTTTGTCGAGTAATTTCAGCATAAAAAAAGAAGCTCCTTCGGGGGCTTCTTTTTTTATGCCCGTATCCTCTTATTTTCTTGCTTTTTTTCCGCAGGCCCATTATAATAAGTTTATATGGTATCATGCCATAGGAAACGAGAAAAGGCAGGTGAGCAAATGGAGAACAACAGCCCCTATGTGATCGAGATGCTCCATATCCGGAAGGAGTTTCCCGGCATCGTCGCCAACGATGATATTACCCTCCAGTTGCGCCGCGGGGAGATCCACGCCCTTCTTGGGGAGAACGGCGCGGGCAAGTCTACGCTGATGAGCGTTCTGTTCGGTCTGTACACACCGGAAGCCGGCGAGATCCGCAAGAACGGCGTCCGTGTGGAGATCAACAACCCCAACGACGCGACCGCGCTCAACATCGGCATGGTTCACCAGCACTTCAAGCTGGTGGAGGTCTTCACCGTGTTGGACAACATCATCCTTGGCGCGGAGACGACAAAATTGGGCTTCCTCCAGAAGCAGGAAGCGCGCAAAAAGGTGGAAGCGCTCAGCGAGAAATACGGTCTCAAGGTTGACCTGGACGCCAAGGTGGAGGATATCACCGTCGGCATGCAGCAGCGTGTGGAGATCCTGAAAATGCTCTACCGCGACAATGAGATCCTGATTTTCGACGAGCCCACCGCAGTCCTGACCCCCCAGGAGATCGATGAGCTGATGGCTACCATGAAGGGCTTTGCCCGTGAAGGCAAGTCCATCCTCTTCATCTCCCACAAGCTCAACGAGATCATGGCCGTGTCCGACCGGGTATCCGTCCTGCGCAAGGGCAAGTACATCGGCACGGTCAACACCAAGGACACCAACAAGCAGGAGCTCAGCAACATGATGGTGGGCCGTCCGGTACAGCTCGAGGTGCAGAAGACTCCTGCCAAACCCGGCGAAGACGTGCTGAAGGTGGAGCACCTGTGCGTTCCTTCCCATCTGCACAAGCGCAACGCCGTCAACGACGTGAGCTTTACCGTACGCGAGGGTGAGATCGTCTGCATCGCCGGTATCGACGGCAACGGCCAGACCGAGCTCGTCTACGGTTTGACCGGTCTGGACAAGGCCAGCTCCGGCACCGTCACCCTCTGCGGGGAGGATATCACCAAGCGCTCCATCCACCGCAAGAGCAAAAACATGAGCCATATTCCCGAGGACCGGCACAAGCACGGCCTGGTGCTGGACTTCACGCTGGAGCAGAATATGGTGCTGCAGCGCTTCAATGAGCCGCAATTCCAGAAGGGTGGCTTCATCAAGCGGGCAGAGGTGCGCAGCTATGCCGAGCGGCTCATTGAGATGTACGACGTTCGCTCCGGTCAGGGTCCCGTCACCACCGCCCGCAGCATGTCCGGCGGCAACCAGCAGAAGGCCATCATCGCCCGTGAGGTCGACCGTGACAAGAAGCTCATCGTCGCCGTTCAGCCCACCCGCGGCCTGGACGTGGGCGCCATCGAGTTCATTCACAGCCAGCTTGTGGCCGAGCGGGACAAGGGCAAGGCTATCCTGCTGGTCTCCCTGGAGCTGGAGGAGGTCATGAGCCTCTCTGACCGCATCCTTGTCATGTACGAGGGAGAAATCGTGGGCGAATTTGATCCCAAGCAGGTCACCGTGCAGGAGCTTGGCCTATACATGGCAGGTGCGAAGCGGGCGCAGGAAGGAGGCAATGAAGAATGAAGAATAAGCTCTCCAACCTCTACCAGAAGGACGGAACCCGGAAGCTTCTGGCCTCTCTGCTCTCCATTCTCATTGGTCTGGCAGTCGGCTCCGTCGTGGTGCTGCTCGTCGGTCTGGCACAGCCTCGCATTTCCCTCAAGGGCGCCTGGGAAGGCATCCGTCTGATTTTCATCGGCATCCTGAACACCGGACGCAACGCCAGCGGCGCGCTGACCTGGGGCTTTAACCCGGCAAACGTGGGCAACATGCTCTTCCGCGCCACCCCGCTCATTATGACCGGTCTCTCCGTGGCCATCGCCTTCAAAACCGGTCTGTTCAACATCGGCGCTCCCGGCCAGTATCTGATGGGCACCCTGGTGTCCCTGATGGTGGCCCTGGGCATCCCCTCCAGCAGCGTTTCTCCGGTTCTGATCTGGATCCTTGCTTTCCTGGCCGGCACGCTGGCGGGCGCTCTCTGGGGCGCGATCCCCGGTATGCTCAAAGCCTTCCTCAACATCAACGAGGTTCTGGCCTGCATCATGACCAACTGGATCGCCGCCAACGTCGTCACCTGGCTCTTTGACATCAGCAACTTCAAGAACATGGTGGAGAACACCAAGTCCGGCTACGTGTACAAGACCTCCTTCAACGGGGTCGCCACCGCCAAGCTGGGCCTGGACAAGATCTTCCCCGGCTCTCAGGTCAACGGCGGCATCCTCATCGCCATCTTCTTTGCCATCGCCGTTTACATCCTCATCAACAAGACCACCCTGGGTTACCAGCTGAAGGCCTGCGGCTCCAACCGCCACGCGGCTCGCTACGCCGGCATCCAGGACAAGCGCAACATCGTGCTGTCCATGGCCATCGCGGGCGCTCTGTCCGCCGCCGGCGCCTCCCTCTACTGGCTCTCCGGCAACACCGAGTTCTTCTGGAGCACTTACCAGTCCCTCCCGGCCATCGGCTTTAACGGCATCCCTGTGGCCTTGCTGGCGATCAATAACCCCATCGGCGTTATCTTCACCGGCATCTTTATGTCCATGCTGAACATCATCGGCAACCAGCTCAGTACCCTGACCGCGTACAACGAGTACATCACCGACGTGATCATCGCCGTTATCGTGTATCTGAGCGCTTTCTCCCTGGTGCTGCAGCAGCTTTTCAAGAAAAAGACGAAGCACGCTAAGGCGGCTCCGCCAGCGGAGCCCAAGGCCGATCAGACGCCCGCAGCGGAAGAAGAAAAGGCGCAGCGGGAACAGGCTCCCGTTTCGGAAGCCGAAAGCACGGAGGAACAAGCTCCCGTGCCGGAGGCGGAGGAGACTAAACCCGAAAGCATTGCGGACGAGTCCAAGGAAGGAGGCGATCAAGCATGACATTCCTGATTCAGCAGACGCTGATTTTTGCCGTGCCCCTGATGATCGTCGCCCTCGCCGGCGTCTTCTCCGAACGCAGCGGTATCATCAACCTGGCTCTGGAAGGTCTCATGATCTTCGGCGCCTTCATCGGCGTCATGTTCGTGCGTATCATGCAGCAGGCGGGCATCTTTACCGCCGGCAACTTTGCGAGCCTGCAGGGTCTGGAGCTGCTGACCATGCTGCTGGCCGCCGTCTTCGGCGCCGTCTTCTCCCTGCTGCTGAGCTTTGCTTCCATCAACCTCCGCGCCGACCAGACCATCGGCGGCACCGCGCTGAACATGCTGGCTCCCGCGCTGGTTCTGTTCCTGATCCGCATCATCGCCAACCAGGACACCCTGAACATGGCCAAGGGCGACGCCGCGGCCTGGTTCATGATCAAGAAATCCTCCCTGGGCATCGATAAAAACACGCAATTGGGCTTTTTGGGAGAGACTTTGCTGAATAAGGTGTATCTGGCAACCTATGTCTGCATCCTGATCTTCATCATTCTCTCCATCATCCTGTACAAGACCCGTTTCGGCCTCCGGCTGCGGGCCTGCGGTGAAAATCCCCAGGCTGCGGACTCTCTGGGCATCAATGTGCACAAGATGCGTTACGCCGGCGTCACCATCAGCGGTGCGCTGGCCGGCATGGGCGGCTTCGTTTACGCCCTGACCTCCGCCAACTGCTCCTCCAACGGCGACGTGGCCGGCTTCGGCTTCCTGGCTTTGGCCGTCATGATCTTCGGTAACTGGACGCCTTTGAACATTGCCGGTGCTTCCCTGCTCTTCGGTCTGTTCAAGTGCATCGCCGCCTCCTACTCCACCCTGGATATCAACGGCGACGGCATCTTCTACCTGAAGACCCTGGGTCTGAGCTCGCATTTGTACCGTCTCCTGCCTTACGTGGTCACCCTGATCGTCCTGGCCTTCACCTCCAAGAAGTCCCGGGCGCCCAAGGCGGAGGGTATCCCCTACGACAAGGGACAGCGCTGAGGCGCAGGTTTTCCCCTTTCTTTACACGCAAACCGGCACGGGAGCGATCCCGTGCCGGTTTTATTACACATAGAAAGAACCGGCCCAGCGGCCGGATCTTTCTATGTTCTCTATGGACTTTACTGCTTCTTCTTCAGCTCGGCCAGGATGTCGGTGAGCAGCTCCTCGGTGGTGGGCTTGGGCGGCTCCTCGGCCTTGGCATCCTCTTCCTCTTTCTTTTTCTTGGCCTCGGCGATCTCGCGGGCCTTGTTGAAGGCCTTGATCACGCAGAACAGCACGAACGCCACGATCAGGAAGTTGATGATGGCGCCCACAAAGGTACCCAGACCCAGGGTGACTGCTTCCTTGACAACCTCGCCAGCCTCGTTCACTTCTGCGTTGCGCAGAACAATGTTCAGCGCGTCGGCATTCTTGGAGCCGAACAGGATGGCCAGCAGCGGGGTGATAATGTCGCCCACCAGGGAGGTGGTGATGGCGCCAAAGGCTCCGCCAACGATGACGCCGACCGCCATATCCAGGACATTGCCCTTGGAGATGAAGGTCTTGAATTCCTCAAAAAACTTTTTCACTTAGGATCCTCCTCTTTTCATGTATTACCAAAACGCGGTTTCCCGCGGTTCAGCGCTTGGGAAGCAGGACGGTCTTGCCGCCCATGTAGGGCTGCAGCACCGCGGGGATGGTCACGCTGCCGTCGGCTTGCAGGTGATTCTCCAGGAAGGCAATAAGCATCCGGGGCGGCGCTACCACGGTGTTATTGAGGGTGTGAGGCAGATACATCTTGCCGTCGGCGCCCTTGACGCGGATTTTCAGCCGCCTGGCCTGGGCGTCGCCCAGGTTGGAGCAGGAGCAGACCTCAAAGTACTTCTGCTGCCGGGGAGACCAGGCCTCGATGTCGCAGCTCTTCACCTTCAGATCCGCCAGGTCGCCGGAGCAGCACTCCAGCTGCCGCACAGGGATTTCCATATTCTGGAAAAGTTCAACGGAGAAGCGCCACATCTTCTCGTACCAGGCCATGGAGTCCTCCGGCCTGCAGACCACGATCATCTCCTGCTTCTCGAACTGGTGGATGCGGTAGACGCCTCGCTCCTCGATGCCGTGGGCGCCCTTTTCCTTGCGGAAGCAGGGGGAATAGCTGGTCAGGGTCTGGGGCAGGCTCTCCTCCGGCAGGATCTGGTCGATAAACTTACCGATCATGGAGTGCTCGCTGGTGCCGATCAGGTACAGATCCTCGCCTTCGAGCTTGTACATCATGGCGTCCATGTCCGTCTGGCTCATGACGCCCTCCACCACGTTGCCGTGGATCATGAAGGGCGGGATGCAGTAAGTAAAGCCCTTGTCGATCATGAAATCCCGCGCGTAGGCCAGCACCGCGGAATGGAGCCGGGCGATGTCGCCCATGAGGTAATAGAAGCCGTTGCCGGAGACCCGGCCGGCGGCGTCCATGTCCACGCCGTTAAAGCGCTCCATGATCTCCGTGTGGTAGGGGATGGGGAAGTCCGGCGTTTTCGGCTCGCCGAAGCGCTGTACCTCCACGTTATAGCTGTCGTCCGGGCCCAGGGGCACGGAGGGGTCGATGATGTTGGGGATCTGCAGCAATATGCTGTGGATCCGGGCGGCGTACTGCTCCTCCAACGCCTCCAGCTCCTCCCGGCGGGCGTCGTTGGCCTTGACCTTGGCCATGTTTTCGTCGATTTGGGCTTGGATGGCGGCTTTTTCCGCCTCCGGGCCCTTTTTCAGCTTCCCGAACAGGGGGCCGTTGGCCTTGCTCAGGGCGTTGCGCTGCGCCCGCAGGTCGCTTGCCTCGGTGATTGCGGCGCGGTTTTTCGCGTCCAGCTCCAGCAGCTCGTCCACCAGGGGCAATCTGGCATCCTGGAACTTTTTGCGGATGTTTTCCCGGACAACATCGGGATTTTCACGAATAAAGCGAATATCCAGCATGGTTTATTTCTCTTCCTTCCTGCCGCGCAGACCGCGCAGGCTTTCAATTAGTTCCTCCCGATCCTCGGGACTGTAATATTCCAGCTCCAGCCGTCCGCCGCGCTTGCCCTCCAGCAGGCGCACCTTGCGCCCCAGGATGCGGCTCAGCTCCTCCCCCAGCTCTGCCGCGTAATCCACGGCCAAGGGGTTCCTCTGCCGGCTTGCCGCGTTCGGTCTGCAGAGACGCGACGCAAGCTGCTCGGTTCGGCGCACGGAGAGGGACTTTTTCAGCACTTCCCGTGCCAGCTCCAACTGCATTTTTTCATTGTCAAGCGGCAGGATCGCCCGAGCGTGTCCGGCAGACAGTTCTTTTTTCTCCACTAGCTCCATCACCGCCGGGCTCAGACTCAGCAGCCGCAGGGCATTGGCCACCGCCGGGCGGGAGCGGCCAACGCTTTTCGCCGTCTCCTCCTGGGTTAGGCCGTAGTCCTCCATCAGCGTTTTATAGCCCTTGGCCTCCTCGATGGGATTCAGATCCTCCCGCTGCAGGTTTTCCACCAGCGCCAGCTCCGCGGTGCGGCGGTCGTCGGCCTCCAGCACCCGCACCGGCACCTCGGTCAGCCCCGCCATGCGGGAGGCGCGCCAGCGCCGCTCGCCGGCGATGATCTGATAATAGCCGCTGTCCAGCTTCCGGGCCACAATGGGCTGGATCAGGCCGTACTGCGCGATGGAGTCCGCCAGCTCCTGCAGCGCCTGCTCGTCAAAGCGCTTGCGCGGCTGGGCTTCCCGGGGTTCCACCTTGCTGATGGGCAGGGTAAGCAGCTCGCCCTCTTGCTCGTCCAGCTCATTTGCGGCGAACAGCGCGTCAAGCCCGATCCCCAGGCCCTTTTTTTCTTTCGTAGCCATAGCTTCTCCTCTACGCCGGGCAGCGGGCGGCAAATTCCTCCGCCAGGGCCATGTAGGCCTTGCTGCCCTTGTTGGATTTGTCGTAATAAACGCCCGGGATCCCGTGGCTGGGCGCCTCGGAAAGACGAACGCTCCTGGGGATCACCGTCTGGTACACCTTGTCTCCCAGGTGCTTGCGAAGCTCCCCCGCCACCTGGTTGGTCAGGTTCGCCCGGGCGTCAAACATGGTCAGGACGATTCCCTCCACTTTCAGGCGGCGATTCAGCCGCTTGCTGCACATTTTGATGCTGGTCATCAGGTCCGCAATGCCCTCCAGCGCGTAGTATTCGCACTGCATGGGGATCAGCACGCTGTCCGCGGCCACCAGCGCGTCCACCGTCAGCAGCTCCAGGGAGGGCGGGCAGTCGATCAGGATGTAATCGTAGTCGGCGTACAACTGCTGCAGAGCCGTTTTTAAAACAAACTCCCGGTTTGGGGTGTTGATCAGCTCTACCGACGCGGCGGCCAGCTCCTTCCCCGTGGGGATCACGTCTCCATAGGGGGTGTGCTGCACACAGTCCTCCGGCGCGGCGTGGTTGATCAGCAGGTCATAGGTGTTTGGCCTGCAGATTTTTTTCACGCCCATGCCGGAGCTGGCGTTGCCCTGGGGATCGCTGTCCACCAGGAGCACCTTCTTGCCCAAGCCGTGCAGCGCTGCGCACAAATTGACACAGGTGGTTGTTTTTCCGACGCCGCCCTTTTGGTTGGCGACCGCAATGATTCTTGCCATCTTTTTTCTCCTGAACGTTATGCGCACATTATACCAGCATCCTTCCTCCTTTTCAATGTTTCACGTGAAACTTTTTCTGCCGTGCGAGCGCCGGAAAGATGTTTCACGTGAAACAATCCTCACGCCTGCAGCAGCAGCTCAAGCTCGGGGAGATCCAGGCCGTCGTGCAAAGCCAGATCGACGCCATAGCCAACCAGGCGGGCGCAGCCTCGAACCAGACTGTCAATGGATCGGGGCGTGACAAACATCCCCCGCAGCTCCGGATCCTCGGAGAGGGCAGCCGCGTCGACGACGGTGGGGACGCCGATGGCAAGGACCGGTACGCCAAGGGTACTGCGATCCATGGCTTCCCGCGTATTGCCGACCCCGGAGCCGGGCGCGATCCCCGTGTTGCAGATCTGAACGGAGCGACAGAGGTGGCTCAGATCCGAGCCAGCCAGGGCATCCACCGCGATGACCAGCTCCGGGGAAAAGCAGCCGCACAGGGCGCGGATCTGTCCGGCGCTCTCCATGCCGGAGGTGCCTAAAACCCCGGGGCGGCAAAGCATGGTGCTGCGGAAGGCGCTGAAGTCCTCCGGCCTGTGCTCCTTCAGGTGGCGCGTGACCAGGATATGCTCCGCCGCAAGACTTCCGATGGCGTCCGGCGTGATGTCCGGATTTCCCAGGGCGGCGATCAACACCCGGGAGGGGAGAGGCGCCGCACAGCGGCGGATCAAGGAGGCCAGCCGACGAACCGCCGCAGGGAATTCCTGGTCGAAGCGTCTTGGAAACTCCATGGTGATGTATCGTCCCTGTGCGCGGCCCAGCAGCGCCTCCCCCTGACGATCCAGAATATCCACCGTCGTGACGGTATACGCCCCGTCCCGTTCCTCGCTGGCCCTTACGCCGGGCAGTTCCCCCGGCTTTTCGCCGCACAGCCGCGCCCGGGCCTCGCTTGCCAGATCTGTTCTTCCATTTATTGCCATTTCCTGCTTCCTCCTCTAGATCTTGTGGTAAAACGGTCAAAAAAGTATGCCCCTCAACTAGAGGAAAAAAACAGCTTTTTTTGTGAAAAAAAGCTTGATTTTCCAATACTTCTCTGCTATAATCACAAAACGCGGGTTAAGTACCGGCCTTTTGGGGCCACGGTGTTGACTCAATTTTGTAGGAGGAGGTGGCGATCAAAGCATGGCCAACATTAAATCTTCTGCCAAGAGAGACGAGAAGTCCAAGCAGCTCAGAGCCAAGAACCGCGCGGACAAGACCGAGCTCAAGACCATGATCAAAAAGTTTGACGCAGCCGTTGCTGAAGGCAACCGCGATACAGCCGTCAGTGCCTATAAAGTTGCTGTTAAGACTGTTGACCGCGCAGCCGGTAAGGGCCTGCTGCATAAGAACAATGCAGCCCACAAGAAGTCCGCAATGGCTACGAAGCTCAACGAGATGGAGTAATCTTCTCCGTCTGCAGCATAAGGGACGTGTGAAACGAAAGTTTCTGCGTCCCTTTGGCATTTATACGGCTCGGTTTTCCCCCTCGCTTTCGGGCCGCTCTTGACGCGTCTGCAGCAAACGGATATAATTTACAGCAGAGGAGAAAGGAGCAGATCATGGAACGCAAGCTGTTTTTGATCGTGAATCCCGCCGCCGGCCGCGGCGCATACAAGGGAGATTTCGCCGACGCCCTGCTGACCCTGAGCCGCGGCGGCATGCAGATCTGTCTGGCCTTTACCGCCGGCCCGCGGGACGCGACCCGCCTGGCCGCCGAGAACGCGGAGCGCTGCGATCTCATGGCCTGCCTGGGAGGCGACGGCACGCTCAGCGAGGTGATGACCGGCCTCATGCAGGTCAAGGCGCCTCCCCCTCTGGGCTATATCCCCATGGGCACCTCCAACGACGTGGCAAGCACCCTGGGCATTCCCAAAAACGACCCGGTCGGCGCCGTCAGGAGGATCCTGAGCGGTACGGCGCATCCTTATGACGTGGGCGGCTTCGGTGACAAAGAGTATTTCTCCTATATCGCGGCCTTCGGCGCCTTTACCGAGGTGAGCTACGCCACGCCCCAGGCCCAGAAAAAGGCCCTGGGCCATCTGGCCTACGTGCTGCAGGGAGCCCTGGCGCTCCCGAAGATCGAGGTCACCCATACCCTGGTGGAATACGACGAGGGCACGGTGGAGGCCGATCTGGTCTACGGCAGCATGTCCAACTCCACCACGGTAGCGGGGATCGTCCGCCTGCCGGAGGAGATGGTTTCTCTGGGCGACGGGCTCTCGGAGCTGGTGCTGGTAAAGGATCCGGGCAATCTGATCGCTTTGGGCGAATTGGCGGACAGCGTTCTGTCCCGCCGCTTTGACAGCGACAAGCTCCTGATTCTGCATACCAAGAAGGCCCGGTTTCACTTTGACAAGCCCGTCCCCTGGACACGGGACGGCGAGGACGGCGGCAGCCATCGGGATCTGACGCTGTGCAACCACGCCGCGGCGCTGCAATTCATTTTTTGATTGAAATGCCGCGCAAAGCCGGTTATAATAAAAAACGATACCCTGCACGGATTACGAAGAGAGGACAAAACCCTATGAAGCACCAGAAGATTGCCGGCATTTATGCCGATCCAGCCGCCTTCGGCGGACAGGAGCTGACCGTCTGCGGCTGGGTCCGCACGGTTCGCGATATGAAAAACTTTGGCTTTATCGAGCTCAACGACGGAAGCTGCTTCAAGTCGCTGCAGGTGGTCTTTGAGCGGGGGAGCCTTCCCAACTATGACGAGATCGCCCGGCAGAACGTGGGCGCGGCCCTGATCGTGCGCGGCACCCTGGTGCTGACGCCGGAGGCCAAGCAGCCCTTTGAGCTGAAGGCCGCCGATATCTTCGTGGAGGGTGTATCCACGCCGGACTATCCCCTGCAGAAGAAGCGCCACAGCGTGGAATTTCTGCGCACCATCCAGCATCTGCGCCCCCGCACCAATCTTTTCTCCGCCGTTTTCCGGGTGCGCAGCGTGGCCGCCCAGGCGGTGCATGAGTTTTTCCAGAGCCGGGGCTTCGTGTACGTCCACACGCCCATCATCACCGGCTCCGACGCCGAGGGCGCCGGTCAGATGTTCCGGGTCACCACCCTGGACGCGGACAATCCGCCCCGCACCGAGGACGGCAAGGTGGACTTCAGCAAGGACTTTTTCGGCAAGCCCACCAATCTGACCGTCTCCGGCCAGCTCAACGGTGAGAACTTCGCCATGGCCTTCGGCGATATCTACACCTTCGGCCCCACCTTCCGCGCCGAGGTCAGCTATACCCAGCGCCATGCCGCCGAGTTCTGGATGATCGAGCCGGAGATGGCCTTCTGCGACCTGGAGGGCGACATGGAGGTGGCCGAGGCGATGGTGAAGTACATCATCAACCGGGTGCTGGAGCGCTGCCCCCAGGAGATGCAGTTCTTCAACAGCTTTGTGGACAAGGGGCTGCTGGATCGGCTGCACAACGTGGTCTCCAACGAGTTCGGCCGCGTCAGCTACACCGAGGCCGTGGAGATCCTGAAAAACTGCGGCAAAAAGTTCGATTACCCCGTGGAGTGGGGCATCGACCTGCAGACCGAGCATGAGCGCTATCTCACCGAGGAAGTGTATAAAAAGCCCATCTTCGTCACCGACTATCCCAAGGATATAAAGGCCTTCTATATGCGCCTGAACGACGACGGCAAGACCGTGGCCGCGGCGGACTGTCTGGTGCCCGGCGTGGGCGAGATCATCGGCGGCAGCCAGCGCGAGGAGCGGCTGGACGTGCTCACCGCCCGGATGAAGGAACTGGGGCTGAAGGAAGAGGATTACTGGTGGTACCTGGATCTGCGCCGCTACGGAAGCTGCCGGCACGCGGGCTTCGGCCTGGGCTTTGAGCGCATGGTCATGTACCTCACCGGCATCTCCAATATCCGGGACGTGGAACTCCATCCGCGCACTACCGGCAACGCCGACTTCTGATTTGTACGAAACTGCGGCGAAACAGAATTTTCCCGTCATTCGTAGGATTTGGACAGAGCAACGGGCGGCCGTAAAGCCGCCCGTTTTTCGTAAAGGTGGATACCGTTCATGAGAGCCTGGAAAATCATCATATTGGTTCTGCTGATCCTGGTCATTTTTGTGTTTGGCGGGCTGGTGCTCCTGCGCCTTTCCGGCCAGACGGAGCCTCTCACCGCCGGCCTGTTCCCCTCTCCCACGCCCGCTCCGCCGGCGCTTCCCGCTTTTCCCGCGCCGGGAGAGGGTACCGGGACGCCTTTGGAACGGGCCTATGCCCAGACCTGGTCTTACGCCCCGGAGGGCCCCTGCCAGTCCGACGGGAAAACCGCCAGCCAGACTCTCACGCTGACGACGCTGGATCTGGACGCTCTGGCCGGCTCCGGCATGCGGGAGGAGCTGATCGCCCGCCTGTCCGCCCGGGCGGAGCAAGCCGGCCGCCTCTCGGAGCTTTATACGGAGGCGCGGGCCTATCTCCCGGAACTTCTGCGGGAGGAATACGAGACGCTGCTGGCGGAGCGGATGAGCCGTCTGCAGGATTTCTGCGTCCGGCAGACGGTGACCCTGCGCTATGTCTGCACGGAGCAGGGCTGGGAGCTGCAGAACCAGACGGATCTCTATCCCGCGCATCCGGACGCGGACGCTCTTTTCGCCGCCGCCACGGCGGAGCTCCCCTTCTTCTCCCCCAACTACTCCATTGCGGAGGACGCGGTCTGCGGCCCGGTTCCGAATGAAGCCTGCTTCACCGTCACCGAGGATCCGGCGGTCATTGCCGCCCTGCTGGAGACGCCGGACGCCCGCTGTCTGATCGGCAGCGAGACCCCGGTCTGGAATCCGGACATCGCCTTCATACCCGGCACGATGATCCGCTGCTACCTGGACGAGAGCATCCTCTGCATCGTCTGGCAGGAGGAGGAAGCCCGAGGTGTGGGCACCTTCTCCGAAATCTTCATCGCCGACGGCTCCCAGTTTCGCCGCAAGATCTCCAGCGACGAGCCCTGGAGTCTGTGGTTCGAAAAGACTTCGGATTTTGCCCGGAAGGCCAACGCCGTGCTGGCCGTGGGCGGCGATTTTTACTACCATGGCCGGGACTGCGGCATCTCCATATACAACCGCCAGATCGTCCGCTTCCGGCCGGACAACGCCGACACCTGCTTCATCACCGCCGACGGGGACATGCTCTTTCGCTATCTGGGCGAGGACATGGATCAGGCGAGCCTTGAGCAGTATCTGATCGACAATGACGTGGTCTTTTCCCTGGCCTTCGGCCCCGTTCTGATCGACAACGGGGTGGATGTGACGCCGGACTACTACATTTGGGGCGAGGTGCGGGATTACTACGCCCGCAGCGCCCTGGGCCTGCTGGGTCGGCACCACTACCTGACCATGAACATCAACTGCGGCAAGGGCGAATACGATCACCTGCCCTCCCTGCGGGACGCGGCGGACGCCATGGTGCGCCGGGGCTGCTGGAAGGCCTATACGCTGGACGGCGGGCAGACCGCCACCACCGTATTCCACTATGAGCTCATCAATCCCGTGCAGTTTGGCTGGGAGAAGGCCATCAGCGACATCATTTACTTCGCTACGGCCGTCCCGGGGGAGTAGGTTTTTGGTCATAGGTTATAGGTTTTAGGTTTTAGCAGACGGGGGGAACGAGGATTTCCCCGTCATACTGTAGACAAAGCCTGTCATGGCTTCGCGAAGCGCAGCGAGTCGAAGGATCTAAAAAAGTCAGTGTTTCCAAGACTTTAGATCTTTCGACTCCGGCTTCGCCTCCGCTCAAGATGATATAGTCCTTCCATATCAACAGATTGAGGACGCCGGGAATCCGGCGTCCTCTTTTTATGCTTCTTTTTTCCGGATCGGCAGCCACAGCTCGGCGTAGCGGGTATCCTTGACCGCGGGGTTCTCCTCGTCCGTGAACCAATGGTAGATGCAGAGCTCCGGGGCCTGCGCCAGCTCGCAGTCCGCGGCGGGCAGAAGCTCGGTCACCATCCGGCGGCGCAGCGCCTCGAAGACCATGGTGGGAAACTCGCAGCGCTCCGTCTCGCAGATGAGATAGAGCTGCTCCGGGATCGGGATGGTCTCGTAGCGCTTGGCGTCCTCTCCGATGAAGGAGGCCAGATCCTCCGTCTTGGCCTTGTTCAGCTTGGCGGCGATGTAAAAATCGTAGCCCTCGTCGTCAAAATCGGTCATCACGTTGTAAAAGGTGTCGCAGTCCCGGGCCAGGCCTCTGAGCAGATACTGGTTGGTGCGGGTGCTCAGATAGAAATCGCACTCCTGATCCTCCCGCTCCGCCGGGGTGCCGGAAAAGCGCCGTTTGAAGCCGGTCAGTACCAGGGCCGGCTTTTTTTCGATCCTGTAGTCCATCGTCGTTCCTCCCTTGAAATCCGTGTCTTTCATGTTCAGGCGGGAAAAAGATCGGAGCCTCGCGCCGCCGCCGCGCGCCTGCGACGGATTGAAGCCGTGGAATTTCTGGAAGGCGCGGGCAAAGCTGTCCGGACTTTCATAGCCATAGCGCAGCGCCGCGTCGATCACCTTGCACTTTCCGGCGGCCAAGTCCGCGCCGGCCAGGGTCAGCCGCCGGCCGCGGATATACTCGCCCAGGGTGCAGCCGAAAAGGATGCTGAAGCTGCGCTGAAAATGATAGCTGGAGCAGCAGCACTGGGCGGCGATGGTCACGTAGGAAAGCTCCTCCGTCAGATGGCCCTCGACATAGTCCAGCGCCCGCTGCATACCCTCGATCCAATCCATTCCGTTTCCCTCCCTTCGACTACAGAATAGCAGAATTTTTCCGAGATTTCCCGACATTTTGTGCGCTCTTTGCAAAAAGACGAGGGAAATCAAAGAGATTATCCCTCGTCTTTTTTGCGGGCGACCAATGGTCGCCCCTACCGCGCCAGTTCCGCCGCGGTGCGGGCGGCCAGACGGGCGTTGTTCAGCACCAGCTGGATGTTGCTCTCCAGGCTCTCGCCGCCGGTGAGCTCCACCACCTTGGCCAGCAGGAAGGGCGTGGTCTCCTTGCCGTGGATGCCCTGCTCCCTGGCCTCCTGCAGCGCCTGCTCGATGGCCGCGTCGATGACGGCCTTGTCCATGGCGTAGGCCTCCGGGATGGGGTTCGTGACCAGCATGCCGCCCTTGTAGTCCAGGCCACGCTGGGCCCGGAAGAAGGCCGCCAGCTCCTCGGGGCTGTCCACCCGGTAGTCCACACCGAAGCCGGACTTGCGGGTATAAAAGGCGGGCAGCTCCTCGGTGCCGTAGCCGATCACGGGCACGCCCTTTGTCTCCAGATACTCCAGCGTCAGGCCCAGATCCAGGATGCTCTTGGCGCCGGCGCAGACCACCATCACGGGCGTCTGCGCCAGCTCCTCCAGGTCGGCGGAAATGTCCATGGTGACCTCCGCGCCCCGGTGGACGCCGCCGATGCCGCCGGTGGCAAAGATTTGGATCCCGGCCAGATTGGCAATAATCATGGTGGTGGCCACGGTGGTGGCGCCGTCGGCCTTCCGGGCGACCAGGGCGGGCAGATCCCGGCGGCTGGCCTTGGCCACGTTCCGGCCAGCTTTGCCCAGATACTCGATCTCCTCATGGCTGAGACCAGCCTTCAGGCGGCCGCCGATAACGGCGATGGTGGCGGGCACGGCGCCGTTCTCGCGGATGGTCTGCTCCACCAGCAGGGCGGTCTCCACGTTTTTGGGATAGGGCATGCCGTGGGAAATAATGGTGCTCTCCAGGGCGACGACGGGTTTTCCCTCCGCCAGCGCTTCCCGCACCTCGGGAGATATATCCAGATAAGCGTTCATTAAAATGCCTCCTTTTTTCATAGAAAGGATATTATAATCAGTTTATCGAAAAAGTCAAGGAAAAGCAAGCCCGTTTTTTCACTCCTTTCTTTATTTATATTTAAATCTTCTTGCAAATACCGGGTTTTTTTGGTACAATGGTATGAATAGAAATGTACTCTTTTGAAGGGGTGACCTGTATGAATTCCATAGAAGATGTATGGCAGGAAGTCATGAACATGCTCTCCCGACAGCTTACGCCCACAGCTCTCAAAACCTGGTTCAGCGACTGCAGGCCCGTGGATATCAAGGACTGCTGCCTGGTGCTGTATACCGAAAAGGACTTTAAGCGCCGCATCATCAACGAGCGGTTCCGGGACAGCATCAAGGCCGCGCTCTCCGAGCTGTTTTCGGAAAACTTTGACGTGATGGTGCTGGCCGGCTCCGAGTTGGACGATTATGTGTCCTCCCAGGACGAAAACAACGAGCTCCCGGAGATGGAGGGCTACACCTTTGACCGTTTTATTGTGGGGAAGTCCAACGAATTTGCCCACGCGGCCGCCATGGCCGTTGCCAAAAAGCCGGGACAGACCTATAATCCCCTGTTTATTTACGGCAATTCCGGTCTGGGCAAAACCCATCTGCTGCTGGCCATCGGACAGCATATCCACGCCAACAACTCCAAGGCCCGGATCTCCTACGTCAAGGGCGATGAGTTTACCATTCAGATGGTCAAGGCCATCAAGGAAGGCAGCGTGGAGGATTTCCATACTCGTTACCGGGACGTGGATCTCCTGCTGGTGGACGACATCCAGTTTATCGCGGGCAAGCGGGCCACGCAGGATGAGTTTTTCCACACCTTCAACAACATTTATGAGGCGGGACACCAGATCGTCATCACCTCCGACCGGCCGCCGCTGGAAATGTCCCTGCTGGACGACCGGCTCCGCACCCGCTTTGAGGGCGGCCTGATGGCGGATATCCAGCCTCCCGATCTGGAGACCCGCATGGCCATCGCCCGCAACAAGGCGGCGCAGCTCGGCCTGATCCTCACCGACGACGTGGTCAGCTTCATTGCCAATCAGATCACCGCCAACGTCCGGCAGCTGGAGGGCGTCATCAAGCGTCTCACCGCCTTTACGGAGCTGCTGGGCGACACGCCCTCCATCGAAATTGCCAAAAAGGCCATTGAAGATGTGGTACGGGACGGGGACTACATCCCCACGCCGGAAAAAATCATCCGGGAAACGGCCAAATATTACGGTATCAAGGAAGAAGAGCTTACCGGACAGAGCCGCGCCAAGAACATGACCATGGCCCGGCAGGTATCCATGCATCTGATGCGCAATCTCACCAATCTCTCCCTGCAGGATATCGGAGAGCAGCACGGCAGCCGCAATCACTCCACCGTTCTCTCCTCCATCCGCAAGGTGGAAGAGCTGCTCAAAACAGACCCCAACATGGCCGAGGCTATCCGCGACATCAACGCCAACATCAACAGTAAGGCCGGCGACAGTATTTCTCCACATTTTTCTGTGGATTGACGAAAAGAAAAATGTTGATGCGTTCTTTCTGTGGAAAGCGTGGAAAACCGCTCTGCTTTTCCACATAATCAGCCACAGAAAAAAGCCTGTGTTTTCAAGCGTCTCACCCGCTTTTCCACATTTTCCGGACTAAATAACAATAATAAAAAAATATATATACTACTGCTAGAGGATAGCGTGTTCAGGGAGGAAAAAATATGAAATTCACCTGTGAAAAAAGTTTGCTGCAGACAGCCTGCACCATCGCGTCCAGAGCGACCGCGTCCAAGAGTCCCATCCCTGCACTGGAGGGCCTGCTGATCGAAGCCAAGGCGGATGTGAAAATCACCGGCTACGATCTGAAGGAGGGGATCTATACCAATATCCAGGCCGACGTGGCCCAAGGCGGCTCCATCGTGGTCGGCGCCCGCTTCTTCGGCGAGATGATCCGCCGGCTGCCGGATGGGATCGTCAGTTTGACGACGGACGACAACAACGGCGTCAAGGTCAAATGCGGCAAGAGCGAGTTCAACTTTATGGGCATCAACGCGGCGGATTATCCGGAAATGCCCATCATGGACGTACTGAATACCATCTCTCTCCCCCAGAAGATCCTTCGCAGCATGATCAATCAGACCATCTTTGCCGTGGCGGACACGGATGTACGGCCCATTTACACCGGCACGCTCTTTGAGGTGAATGACAAGGAGCTGACGCTGGTCTCCGTGGACGGCTACCGCCTGGCCAAGCGCTGCGAAATGCTGGAGAGCGCGAAAATGGAGAACTGCAGCTTTGTGGTGCCCGGCTCCGCCCTCTCGGATATCGAGCGGATCTGCGGCGACAGCGACGATCTGGTACAGATTTCCGTCGGCGCCAAGCATATTTCCTTCTTTATCGGCGACACGGTGGTGATTTCCCGCCGGCTGGAAGGTGAATTTCTCAATTATCGCCGTTCCATTCCCGAGATGTTCCGCACGGTCATTCAGGTGGAACGGAGCGAGCTTATGTCGGTGATCGACCGCGTGGCCCTGATCATCAGCGAGAAAAACAGCAGCCCCGTGCGGATGTGCTTCGGCGACGGCAGCATCGACTGCTACTGCTCCACACCCTTCGGTAAAGCGGAGGACATCTGCACCTGCGAGGGCAGCGGCAACGGCCTGGAAATCGGCTTTAACGACCGTTATCTGATGGACGCCCTGAAGGCCGCGGGTACAGACGATCTGCAGATCTGCCTGAACACCGCCTCCTCCCCCTGCGTGATACGGGCTTCGGACGGCAGCGACGCCTTCACCTATATGATCCTGCCTGTGAGATTGAGAGCGGGAGAGTAAATTTTGAGATTTGAGTTTTGAGAGATATGAAAACGATTTCTATCCAAACCGAGTTTATCAAATTGGACGCGCTGCTGAAATACGCGTCTCTGGTGGGCACCGGGGGCGAGGCGAAGCTGGTGATTGCCGAGGGCATGGTGAAGGTCAACGGCGAAGTCTGCACCATGCGCGGCAAGAAGCTCCGTCCCGGCGACACCGTGGAGTTTGACCGCTTCACGCTGCAGGTGGTCGGGGCATGAGGGTCGAGAAAATCGCCCTGAACGGCTTTCGCAATTATGAGTGGGAGACGGTGGCGTTTACCCCCGGCACCAACGTGATCTGCGGGCCCAACGCCCAGGGCAAGACCAATCTGCTGGAGAGCGTGTACATGCTCTCCTGCGGCCGCAGCTTTCGTACCCGCTTCGACCGGGAGCTGGTGGGCTTCGGATACAGCGAGGGGCAGATCCTGGCGGAGGTTTTCAGCCGGGATCGGCAGCAGACCATCGACATCCGCCTGCGGACTGGCCTGGCCAAGCGCATCACCGTCAACGGCGTGAAAAAGACCGCCGCCGAACTCTCGGACGCGGTGAACGTAGTGCTCTTCTGCCCAGACGATCTGAATCTCATCAAGGAGGGCGCGGCGGTGCGGCGGCGGTTGATGGACAACGCCATTTCCCAGATCCGACCCCGCTACGCGGAGCTTCTGACGGAGTTCAACAAGCTCTACGAGCACAAGACCCGGATTTTGAAGGACTGGCGGGAAAAGCCCAGTCTGCTGGACACCCTGGACGAGTTTTCCGACGCCATGGCCCGCGTCTCCGCCCAGCTCATCCGCTATCGGGCGGCCTACGCGCTCCGGCTCAATCAGGCTGCGCCCCCCATCCACCGGGAGTTTTCCGGCAAGGGGGAGGAGCTGGCCATCGCCTATCAGACGGTGAGCACCGTGAAGGATCCCTTTGCCTCCGCCCGGGAAATCTATTACGACATCTGCGAGCACCAGGAGGCCCACCGCCAGGCGGAGCTGGACATCGCCCAATGCCTCACCGGCGCGCACAAGGATGATCTGGATATTCAGATAAACTCCCGCAGTGCCCGGAGCTTCGCCTCCCAGGGGCAGACCCGGACGGCGGCCCTGTCCCTGAAGCTGGCCGAGCGGGAGATCCTGCAGGCGGAGAGCGGGGAAATGCCCGTGCTGCTGCTGGACGACGTGCTCTCGGAGCTGGACGCCCGGCGGCAGGAGTTTGTCCTGAACCGCATCGGCGGCGGCCAGACCCTGATCACCTGCTGCGAGGACGCGGAGATCTCCCGGCGCACCGGCGGCAAGGTGCTGCTGGTGGAAAAGGGGAAGATCCGCGGATGAAATACCTGCATTTGGGCAAGGGTACCCTGGTGCGGGAGGATGAGATCCTGGGCATCTTCGATCTGGACATCACCTCCCAGAGCCATCTGACCCGCAAATTTCTGTCCATGGTGGACAAGGCCGGGCAGGTCGTGAACGCCGCGGAGGATCTCCCCAAGTCCTTCGTCCTGTGCGGGATGAAGGGAAAGACCCGGGTCTATCTGAGCCAGATGGCCTGCGCCACCCTGCTCAAGCGCGCCGAGGAGCGGACCCAGGTCACAGAATAAGACTACAACAAATGCCGGGTTTCCGGTATTTTGGAGGAAATATGGCAGACATCATCGAAAAAGTTACGCAGGAATACGACGCCTCACAGATCCAGGTGCTGGAGGGGCTGGAAGCGGTGCGCAAGCGGCCGGGCATGTATATCGGCTCCACCTCTTCCTCCGGCCTGCACCACCTGGTCTATGAGATCGTGGACAACTCCATCGACGAGGCCCTGGCGGGCTTCTGCACCCATATCGAGGTGAGCATCGAGGAGGGGGACGTGATCCGCGTCTCTGATAACGGCCGCGGCATCCCCGTGGACACCCAGGAGCAGACCGGCAAGTCCGCCCTGGAGGTGGTCTTCACCGTGCTCCACGCCGGCGGCAAGTTCGGCGGCGGGGGCTACAAGGTCTCCGGCGGCCTCCACGGCGTGGGCGCCAGCGTGGTCAACGCCCTCTCCGAGTGGCTGGAGGTCCAGGTCCACAAGGACGGCAGGATCCATGAGATGAAATTCAGCCGGGGCGACATCACCCAGCCCATCCGCGTGGTGGGCGAGACGGAGCGCACCGGCACCGTGGTTCGCTTCAAGCCGGATCCGGAGATGTTCGACGACACGGAATACGACTATGACATCCTGCACACCCGCATGCGGGAGCAGGCCTTCCTCAACGGGGGCCTCACCATCACCCTGGCCGATCAGCGCCCGGGCCGGGAGCAGAGCGAGACCATGTGCTACGAGGGCGGAATCCGGGAATTTGTCCGCTACCTGAACAAGCACAAGACCCCCATCCACGAGGAGGTCATCTACCTCTCCGGCGCCAAGGGGGACGCCGTGGCCGAGATCGCCCTGCAGTACAACGACGGCTATAACGAGACCCTGGTCTCCTTCGCCAACGATATCCACACCCCCGAGGGCGGCATGCACGAGACCGGCTTCAAGACCGCCCTGACCCGGGTCATCAACACCTACGGCCAGAAGAACAACATCATCAAGGGGGACGACAAGGTCTCCGGCGAGGACGTGCGGGAGGGCATCTCCGCCGTCATCTCCGTGAAGCTGCCCGAGGCCCAGTTCGAGGGCCAGACCAAGCAGAAGCTGGGCAACGCCTATATCCGCACCCTGGTGGACGGCATCGTCAACGACCAGCTTGCCGTGTACTTTGAGGAGCACCCCCAGGTGGCAAAGGCCATCCTGGAGAAGGCCATGATGGCCAACCGGGCCCGGGAGGCCGCCCGCAAGGCCCGGGAGTCCGTCCGGCGCAAGACCGGGCTGGAGAGCGGCCAGATGCCCGATAAGCTGCAGGACTGCAACGAGCGGGATCCCTCGCTGTGCGAGATCTACATCGTGGAGGGCGACTCCGCCGCCGGCTCCGCCATCCAGGGACGGGACAGCCGCTTCCAGGCGATCCTGGCCATGTGGGGCAAGATGCTGAACGTGGAGAAGGCCCGGGCCGACAAGATCTACGGCAACGACAAGCTCTATCCCCTGATCGTGGCCCTGGGGGCCGGCATCGGGGACGAATTCAATATGGACAAGCTCCGCTATCACAAGATCATCATCATGGCCGATGCGGACGTGGACGGCAGCCATATCCGCACGCTGCTCCTGACCTTCTTCTTCCGCTACATGCGGCCTCTCATCGAAAACGGCTATGTCTACTCCGCCGTGCCGCCCCTCTACAAGCTGCAGCGGGGCAAACAGCAGCGGGTGGCCTATTCCGACGAGCAGCGGGACAGGATCAGCGCCGAAATGCGGGGCGACAACCCCAACGTGAAGATCGACATCTCCCGCTTCAAAGGCCTGGGCGAGATGGATCCCCACGAGCTGTGGGAGACCACCATGGATCCGGAAAAGCGCTCCCTGCGCCGCATCACCCTGAACGACGCCATCCTGGCCGACCAGGTCTTCACCGTGCTCATGGGCGAAGAGGTGGAGCCCCGCCGGGACTGGATCGAGCAGAACGCGAAATACGTGGTGAATCTGGATATCTGATTTCCGCTTGACCTCCCCTTGCACAGGGGAGCTTATAAGGAAGGAACCGCGCTGCGGCACACCTCATCCGGCGCTTCGCGCCACCTTCCCCTCAAGGGGAAGGCTATAAGGAAGGAATAATTGGAAATGGCACATAAACGAGACTACAAGCCCGAGGATATCGCTTTTCCCAATCAGGTGATCACCGAGTCGGAGCTGGTGCAGGAGATGCAGACCAGCTACATCGACTACGCCATGTCCGTCATCGTGGGCCGGGCCCTGCCCGACGTGCGGGACGGCTTGAAGCCGGTGCACCGGCGCATCCTCTATACCATGTACGAGGGCAACCTGACCTCGGACAAGCCCTTCAAGAAGTCCGCCACCTGCGTGGGCGACGTGCTGGGTCACTACCACCCCCACGGCGACGCCTCCGTGTACGACGCCATGGTGCGTCTTGCCCAGGACTTCTCCATGCGCTACATGCTGGTGGACGGCCACGGCAACTTCGGCTCCGTGGACGGGGATCCCCCCGCCGCCTACCGCTATACCGAGGCCAGGCTCTCCAAAATCTCCAACGAGATGCTGCGGGATATCGACAAGGAGACCGTGGACTGGGATCCCAACTTCGACGAGAGCCGGAAGGAGCCCCGGGTGCTCCCCTCCCGCTTCCCGAACCTGCTGGTCAACGGCTCCAGCGGCATCGCCGTTGGCATGGCCACCAACATCCCGCCCCACAACCTCACCGAGGTCATCAACGCCTGCGTCTGCGTGCTGGACAAGCCCGAGGCCACGCTCGCGGATCTGATGCAGCACATCTCCGGGCCGGACTTTCCCACCCGGGGCATCATCATGGGCCGAGCCGGCATCCGCCAGGCCTACGCCACCGGCCGGGGCAAGGTGGTCGTCCGTGCCCGGGCGGAGTTTGAGGAGCACGGACAGGGCCGCACCCGCATCATCGTGACGGAGCTGCCCTATCAGGTCAACAAGCGCCAGCTCATCAAGAACATCGCCGACCAGGTGCGGGAGAAGCGCCTGGAGGGCATCTCCGACCTGCGGGACGAGACCGACCGCAACGGCATGCGCATCGTCATCGAGCTCAAGCGGGACGCCAACCCCCAGGTGGTGCTGAACCGGCTCTACGCCCAGACAGCGCTGCAGTCCAGCTTTTCCATCAACATGCTGGCCCTGGTCAACAACCAGACCCAGCCCAAGATCCTGTCCCTGCGGCACATCCTGGACGAGTATCTCACGTTCCAGGAGGAGGTCATCGTCCGCCGCACCCGCTATGATCTCCGCAAGGCCCAGGAGCGGGCCCATCTGCTGGAGGGCCTGCTGATCGCCCAGGACAATATCGACGAGGTCATCCGCATCATCCGCTCGAGCTACGATGACGCCAAGCAGAATCTGATGGCGCGCTTTAACCTGTCCGATGTGCAGGCCCAGGCCATCTGCGACATGCGCCTCATCGCCCTGCAGGGCCTGAACCGGGAGAAGCTGGAGCAGGAGTACAGGGATCTGGAGGTCAAGATCGCCTATTACCAGGAGCTGCTGGCCGATCCCGAGAAGATCAAGGGTGTCCTCAAGGACGAGCTGATCGCCCTGCGGGACAAGTACGGCGACCAGCGCCGCACCGAGATCCAGGACGTGGAGGACGAGATCGACGTGGAGGATCTCATCGAGGAGGAGCAGTGTGTCTTCACCCTGACCCACGGCGGCTACATCAAGCGCCTGCCCGTCAGCGAGTACCGGGCCCAGGGCCGGGGCGGCAAGGGCGTGCGGGCAATGGCCACCAAGGAGGAGGACTATGTGGACACCGTGTTCACCGCCTCCACCCATGACCATATCCTCTTCTTTACCAGCAAGGGAAAGGTCTTCATCAAGAAGGGCTACAACATTCCCGAGGCGGGACGGAACGCAAGGGGCACGAATATCGTCAATATCATACAGATCGACGCCGGCGAGAAGGTCAGCGCCATGATCCGCGGCCGGGGTCTGGAGGAGGAGAACTACCTCTTCTTCGTCACCCGCAAGGGCACCGTCAAGCGCATGAGCCAGGGGGCCCTGCGCAACATCCGCTCCAGCGGCATCCGGGCGCTGAGCCTGGACGAGGGGGACGAGCTCATCACCGTGCTGCAAACCATGGGGGATGAGAAGATCCTCATTGCCACCCACAACGGCATGGCCGTCTGCTTCGACGAAAACGACGTGCGGCCCATGGGCCGTACCGCCGTGGGCGTGCGGGGCATCCGCCTGCGGGAAGGCGACTATGTGGTTGGCGCCGGCAGCACCTACGGCGGCGAGGCGCTCCTGTCCATCACCGAGCGGGGCTACGGCAAGCGCACCCTCGTGGAGGAATACAGCGTCCACGGCCGGGGCGGCCTGGGTCTGCGCAACTACAACGTTACCGATAAGACCGGCCCTGTGGCCGATGTGAAGATGGTCAATCCCCACGAGGATCTGCTGGTCATCACCGACGACGGCACCATCATCCGCATGGCGGTGGACAACATCTCCCTGCTGGGCCGCGCCACCCAGGGCGTGCGCGTCATGCGCCTGATGGAGGGCAGCCGGGTCATCTCCATCGAAAAGACCGGCCGGGAGGTCGAAGAGGCCGCCGAGGGCGAAAGCGGCGGCGGCGAAGAATAAAGCCGAAAACGAATTGGCAGAAGGAGGAGAGCAAATGGAAGGCCTTTTCATTTTGATTCTGTTGTTTTGGGTGCTGCCTGCGATCATAAAGGCGGGTAAAAAGAAAAAAGCCCAGCAGAACGGGCAGCAAAATACTGCCAACGCACAGCCTGCTGCCAAGCGGCAGACGCCTTCTGTGGAGCTGCACCGGCCTGTGTCGTCCATGAACCGCTCTGCCCATCGGGATTTCCGCGCGCCGGAGGCCCCCTGCATTGTCTGCGAGCAGACCGGGGAGGATCACTTCCAGCGAGACAAGGCCCGCCGCATCGCCCAACTGGACGACTGGCTCAAAAACGGCATCATCGACAAGGATGAATACCGGGTGATGAAGGATCGGTACCAGAGGGGGATATGAGAATTCGGAGTTCGGAATTCGGAATTCCGAAATAGAAAAACCATGAAATGAGCCGGAAAAACCTCCCCTGTGCAAGGGGCGGGGAGCGACTTTGCTGCAGTCTTAACCTCCCCTGTGCAAGGGGAGGTGCCCCAGTGCGCACACTGGGGCGGAGGGGTTGTCTGCTATGGAGAGAAAAAGCAACAGCGATTTGGTCCCTTTGGCAAGACAGCTTCGCAAGAACATGACCAAAGAGGAAAGAAAGCTCTGGTATCAGTTTCTCCGCACCTATCCCTTACGCTTCTACCGGCAGAAGGTTTTGGGAAAATACATTGCAGATTTCTACTGTGCAAAGGCCAAGCTGGTGATCGAGTTGGACGGCTCCCAGCACTATGAGGAAAGCGGTCTGCTGAAGGACGCGAATAGAAGCGCTTTTCTGGGCGGCTATGACATAGAAGTGCTGCGGATACCGAATAACCAGGTAATGCAGAATTTTGAGGGTGTCTGTACGTATATTGACGAGGCTGTGAAGCAACGGATGCGGGCAGTATAGAGTGATACAACCCCTCAGTCGCGGCGCTTGCGTGAGACGCGCCGCGACAGCTCCCCTTACACAGGGGAGCTTATTAGGAAGAAGAATTGTATGAAAACAGTCGAACTCTACACCGACGGCGAAGGCCGCTTCGCAGCTTCGATGATCAAAACCGTCCGGCTCGCCGCTGGCGCGGCAACCGCCGGACATGGAACGCAAGCGCCGTCGGGAGAGCTGCGAATGGATACTTGAAAATGTCAATGAAAACAGTTGAGTTATATACTGACGGCGCTTGCAGCGGAAATCCCGGGCCGGGGGGCTGGGGCGCCATCCTGCGTTGGAACGGCCATGAGCGGGAGCTCTCCGGCGGCGAGGAGCAGACCACCAACAACCGCATGGAGCTCACCGCCGTCATCCAGGGCCTGCTGGCCCTTCGGGAGAGCTGCGTGGTGGAGCTCTACTCCGACTCCAAGTACGTCATCGAGGCGCTGGAGAAGGGCTGGGCCTGGGGCTGGCGCCGGAAGGGCTGGATCAAGTCCGACAAGAAGCCCGCTTTGAACCCGGATCTCTGGACCATGGTGCTGGATCTCGCTTCCCAGCATGAGATGCACTACCACTGGGTCAAGGGCCACGCGGAGAACGAATACAACAACCGCTGCGACCGGCTCGCCGTAGCCGAACGGGAGAAGTTTGCATGAAGCCGATCAATTACAGCGACAGGCCGCTGAAAATCTTTATCCGCTACATATCCCATCACAAAAAGCTCTTCGCCATCGACATGGCCTGCGCCTTCGCGGTGTCGATCATCGACCTGGTCTTCCCCTACGTGTCCCGCTCGGCCATGCGCGACATCCTGCCGAAGCGGCTCTTCGGCGTCTTCTTCCTGATCATGGGGATCATGGTGGCGGCCTATGTGCTCAAATCGCTGCTGTACTATGTGATCACCGTGCTGGGGCACAAGATGGGCGTCCTCACCGAGGCGGATATGCGCCGGGATCTCTTCACCCACATGCAGGATCTCTCCTGCAGCTTCTTTGACAAGAACCGCACCGGCGTCCTGCTGAGCCGGGTGGTCAGCGACCTGTTCGAGGTGACGGAGTTGGCCCACCACGGGCCGGAGAACATCATCATCTGCTCGCTCACCATCGTGGGCGCGCTGATCATCATGTTCACCCTCCAGTGGCGGCTGGCCCTGGTGCTGGCCATCGTCCTGCCGCTGACGCTGTGGTTCACCCTGTCCCAGCGCATGCGCATGAAAAAGGCCAATATCGAGGTCAAAAGGAAGACCGCCGAGATCACCGCCGCCATCGAATCCAGCATCTCCGGCGTGCGCACCGCCAAGGCCTTCGCCAACGAGGACATGGAGGTGGAGAAATTCGATTCCGCCAACCACGTCTTCAAGGGCGCCAAGGTGGAGTATTACAAGAGCATGGGGCTCTACATGAGCGGCATGGAGTTCACCACCGGCGTGCTGCAGGTGCTGGTCATCACTGTGGGCGGCCTGCTCATCATGCTGGGCAGGATGGAGGTGGTGGACCTGATCACCTTCACCCTCTACGTGTCCACCTTTGTCACGCCCCTGCGCAAGCTCGTCATGTTTGCCGAGCAGTACATGCAGGGCAGCGCGGGCCTGGCCCGCTTCCTGGAAATCATGCGCACCGAGCCGGACATTCAGGACGCAACCGACGCCGTGGCGCTGGGGGAGATCCGCGGGCAGATCGACCTGAACGACGTGAGCTTCCACTACGACAACGGCATCCCGGTGCTCAGCCACATCGACCTGCACATCGCCCCGGGCGAGTGTCTGGCGGTGGTGGGGCCCTCCGGCGGCGGCAAGACCACCATGTGCCAGCTGATCCCCCGCTTCTACGACGTGTGCGGGGGCAGCATCACCGTGGACGGCGCGGACATCCGCGGCGTGACCCAGCGCTCCCTGCGCCGGAACATCGGCATCCTGCAGCAGGACGTGTTCATGTTCGCCGGCACCATCCGGGAGAATATCCGCTACGGCAGGCCCGACGCCACGGACGAGGAGATCGAGGAGGCCGCCCGCCGCGCCGAGATCCACGAGGAGATCATGGCCATGCCCGAGGGCTACGACAGCTACATCGGCGAGCGGGGCGTGATGCTCTCCGGCGGACAGAAGCAGCGGGTGTCCATCGCCCGGGTCTTTCTGAAAAACCCCAAGGTGCTGATCCTGGACGAGGCCACCTCCGCCCTGGACACCGTCACCGAGCAGCGCATCCAGAAGTCTCTGGACGAGCTGAGCGTGGGGCGCACCACCATCATCATCGCCCACCGGCTCTCCACCGTGAAGAACGCCGACCGCATCGCCGTGGTGGAGGGAGAACGGATCATCGAGCTGGGAAGCCATCAGGAGCTGATGGCGAAAAACGGCGCCTACGCGGCCCTGTGCCGGGCGCAGAATTTGGAGGGATAAGCCATGCTGCAGATCAGAAAAGGCGGACACCGGGATCTGGAACGCTGGTACAGCATGTTCGAGATCGACTTTGATCAGAAGGAGCTGCTGCCCAAGCTGGCCCTGCACCGGGCCCTCAGCAAGGGCGACGCCGAGCTGCTGATCGTCTATGACGAGGAGAGCAGGCTGGAGCTGGCCTACGCCCTGACCCTGAGCAGGAGCCTCTACGGCTACGTGCTGCTCAAATATTTCGGCGTGCTGCCCTGGTACCGGGGCAAGGGCCTGGGCGTCCAGGCCATGCGCCTGCTCAACAAGTATTACGCCGAGAAGCAGGGCATCCTGGCGGAGCTTGCCGTTTTTGACCCGGAGGACACGGAGACCCTGCGCAAGCTCCGCAAGTTCTTCTCCCGCTTCGGATACGAGCGGGTGGACTGCGATTATCGCCTGAGCGGCGCAGAGGCGGAGCTGCTGGTCAAGCCCGTGAAGGGCACGGCGGAGATTGCTCCCGTGGCGCACCGCATCCTGCGGGACTTCTATTCCCGGATCCTGAGCTCTGCGGCCATGGAGCGGATGATCGACGTCCGCAAGCAGAAATGAACGCGCCCTTTGCCGTCCTTTTCGACATGGACGGCGTGTTTTTCGACTCCGAGCGGCTGTGCCTGGCCGTCTGGCGGGAGCTGGCGGAGGAGCTGGGCCTGGAGGACATCGAAGCGGTGTTCCTCCGCTGCGTGGGCACCAACAAGACCCGCACCCAAGAGATTTTCCGCGCCGCCTACCCGGCGCTGGACTTCGCGCGCTTTGACGGCGAGGCCCGGCGCCGTTTTGCTGCCCGCTGCGCCGGGGGAGGTCTGCCGGTGAAGCCCGGCGCCCGGGAGATCCTGGGGAGCTTGAAGGAGAAGGGCGTGCCCCTGGCCCTGGCCTCCTCCACCGAGGAGGCCGTGGTGCGCCGGGAGCTTCAGGAGGCGGGGCTGCTGGACTTCTTCGACGCCGTGATCGGCGGCGACCGGGTGACGCGCTCCAAGCCGGATCCGGAGATCTTTCTCCGGGCGGCGGCAAGCCTGGGCGCGGAGCCGGCGCGCTGCTTTGTGCTCGAGGACAGCTTCAACGGCATCCGCGCCGCGGCCGCCGCCGGCATGTGGCCCTTGATGGTGCCGGATCTGCTGCCCCCGGACGAGGAAATGCGCCGCCTGGCCGAGGCGATCCTGCCGGATCTGGCCGCAGCGGGGGCGTATCTGGAGAAGGCGAGAAACTGACCCTGCGCCGGGGGCGAGATCCTTCGCTGCGCTCAGGATGACAGAGGACTTGTCATTCTGAGGAGCGCAGCGACGAAGAATCTCAAAAAGAAATTTTAAGAGGAAGCTGAAATCAAGGTGACCTACTATGTTTACATTCTTACCAACAAGAGCGACCGGGTCATGTACATTGGCGTCACCAGCAACCTGGAACGCAGGCTCTATGAGCATAAACAGGAGCTGGTGGATGGCTTCACGAAAAAGTATCATGTCCACAAGCTGGTGTATTATGAGCAGACTTCGGATGTCCGCGCGGCCATTGCGCGGGAAAAAGAACTGAAGGGTTGGCTCCGCGCGAAGAAAAACGCCCTTGTGGAGACAATGAATCCAACTTGGCGCGATTTGTCGGAGGATTGGCAATAACCAACCCTGCGCCAGGGGGGCGGGATCCTTCGCTGCGCTCAGGATGACGGGTTTTGCGCCACATGCCCTACGCCCTACGCGCCACCCGCGGATTCCCGTTGATTCTCGCGGGAAAGTCTGCTATAATACCTCCGTTATGGAACTTCTCGTCAAACAAATACTGCAGAACAAGGAAGCCGCCGCCCTCCCCTCCCTGCTGGAGAGCGGAGGGCTTCCTGCGCTCGTTTCCGGCCTTTCCGCGGTGCACCGGGCAAATCTGGCCGCGGCCCTGCGGCTGGAGACCGGCCTGCCCCTGGCGGTGATCTGCCCGGACGACACCGCGGCGGAGAACATGGCCCGGGATCTCTCGGCCATGCTGGGCCTGCCCGTGACGACCGTCGGCATGCGGGACTTCACCTTCTACGCCGCCGAGGCCGCTTCCCGCCAGGCCGAGCAGAAGCGCCTGGCCGCCCTCTACGCCCTGGCCGGGGGCGAGACGGAGCTCCTCACCGTCTCGGTGACCGGGCTGCTGCAGCGCTGCATGCCCGCCGAGACCCTGTTGAAGGCCGCCTTCCGCCTGGAGGCCGGAGGCAGCTATCAGCCGGAGGACGTGGAGGACGCCCTGCTGCGCTGCGGCTACGTCCGCTGCGAGCAGGTGGAGGGCCCGGGCCAGTTCGCCCGGCGCGGCGGCATCCTGGACTTCTTCTCCCCCGCCGACGAGGAGCCCACCCGTGTGGAGTTCTGGGGGGACGAGATCGACTCCATGGGACACTTCGACGTGGTCTCCCAGCGCCGCTCCGAGCCCATCGAGCGCTGCACCGTCCTGCCGGCGGCGGAGACCCTGCCCAGCCTCACCCTGGGCGGCGTGGAGACGCTGGCCCGCCAGATCGAGAGCTATGCCGAGCGCTATGCCAAAAAGCGCGGCAGCGAGCACGCGGCGAGCCTGGCCGCCACCCTCCGCGGCGACGCGGAGCGGCTGCGGGGCGGGGTGCTGCTCTCCGACGCGGATCGCTACCTGCCGCTGATCTACCCCATGGCCTGCGCCCTGGACTACCTGCCGGAAAACGCCCTTGTGGTGATGGATCAGCCCGCCCGCTGCGCCGAGCGCGCCCGGGAGGGGCAGAAGCAGCTGCAGGAGGATCTGCGGGAGCTGCAGAAGCGGGGCCAGGTGGCCGTGAGCGCGGACAGCTTTTCGCTGTCCTGGGACGCGGCGGTGAAGCGCCTGGCGGACTTCCCCCTCTACATGACCGACGCCTTCACCGTGGGCCGTACCCCCCTGCCGCCCAGGACCCTCACCAGCCTCCCGGCCAAGCAGCTGCCCTCCTATGCGGGCAGCGCCCAGGCCGCCGCCGAGGACGTGAAGCTCTATCTGAAGCAGGGGCACCGGGTGGTGGTGCTGGCCGGGGACGAGCGCCGGGCCAAGGTGCTGCAGGACTTTTTCCGAGAGCATGAGATCCCCGCGATCCTGGATCCGGAGCTGAAAAAGCTGCCGGACTTCGGCCAGTGCCGCATCGGCGTGGGGGCCCTCTCGGCGGGCCTGGAATACCCCAACATCAAGCTGGCCGTGCTCACCGACGCCCAGCTCCTCCGCGCCCGGGGCAGGAGGACGGCGGCGCGGAAAAAGCTGCCCGCGGGCCGCCAGCGCATCGAGAGCTATGCGGATCTGTCCGTGGGGGACTACGTGGTGCACGAGAACCACGGCATCGGCCGCTTCGCCGGCATCGTGAAGATGCAGGTGGACGGCGCGGAAAAGGACTATGTGAAGATCCAGTACGCCGGGACGGACAGCCTGTATGTCCCGGCCACCCAACTGGATCTGGTAAGCAAATATACCGGCGGCGGCGAGGAGCGGCCGGTGAAGCTGTCCAAAATGGGCGGGGCCGAGTGGGCCAAGACCCGCCAGCGGGCCAAGAGCGCCGCGAAAGACATGGCGAAGAAACTCATCGCCCTCTACGCCGAGCGGCAGCGGCTGCCCGGCTACGCCTTCTCCCCCGACAGCGAGTGGCAGCGGGAGTTCGAGGAGAATTTCGGCTATACCGAGACCGACGATCAGCTCCGCTGCACGGCGGAGATCAAGGCGGACATGGAATCCTCCGTGCCCATGGATCGGCTCCTCTGCGGGGACGTGGGCTTCGGCAAGACCGAGGTGGCCCTGCGGGCGGTGATGAAATGTGTGCTGGACGGCAAGCAGGCCGCCATCCTGGTGCCCACCACGGTGCTGGCCCAGCAGCATTACCAGACGGCCCTGCAGCGCTTCTTCGGCTTCCCGGTGGAGATCGGCGTGCTCAGCCGCTTCAAGACCGGCGGCCAGTCGGCAAAGCTCCTGTCGGATCTGGCCACGGGCAAGTGCGACCTGGTCATCGGCACCCATCGGCTCCTCTCCAAGGACGTGCGCTTCAAGGATCTGGGGCTGCTGGTGGTGGACGAGGAGCAGCGCTTCGGCGTCACCCACAAGGAGCATATCAAGGAGCTCAGCCGGGGCGTGGACGTGCTGACCCTCTCCGCCACGCCCATCCCCCGCACCCTGAACATGGCCATGTCCGGCATCCGGGACATGTCCACCATCGAGGAGCCGCCGGAGGATCGCCTGCCGGTGCAGACCTTTGTGATGGAGCACGACTGGAACGTGATCGCCGACGCCATCCGCCGGGAGCTGCAGCGGGGCGGGCAGGTCTATTACCTGCACAACCGCATCGAGGACATCGACCGCTGCGCCGTGCGCCTGCGGGAGCTGCTGGAGGGCGCGGCGGTGGCCGTGGCCCACGGGCAGATGGACAAGAACATGCTGGCAAACGTGATGGAGAGCGTGGTCAGCGGTGAGACCCAGGTGCTGGTCTGCACCACCATCATCGAGACCGGCATCGACATCCCCAATGTGAACACCCTCATCATCGAGGACGCGGACAAGCTGGGTCTGGCCCAGCTGCACCAGATCCGGGGCCGGGTGGGACGCTCCACCCGAAGGGCCAGCGCCTATCTGACCTTCCGGCGGGACAAGGTGCTCACCGAGATCGCGGAAAAGCGCCTCTCGGCCATCCGGGACTTCGCCGCCTTCGGCTCCGGCTTCAAGATCGCCATGCGGGATCTGGAGATCCGGGGTGCGGGCAATCTCCTGGGCGCGGAGCAGTCCGGCCACATGCTGGACGTGGGCTACGACATGTATATGAAGCTGCTTTCTGAGGCGGTGCTGGAGGCCCGGGGCATCCCCGTGCCGCCGCGGGCGGAGTGCTCGGCGGATCTGGCCGTGGCCGCCAACATCCCGGAGCGCTACGTGCCCTCCTCGGAGCAGCGGATGGATCTGTACCGGCGCATCGCCGCCATCCGAACCGAGGAGGAGGCGGACGACCTGCTGGACGAGCTGATCGACCGCTACGGCGACCCGCCCGGCGGCGTCAGCGCCCTGGTGCAGGTGGCGCTGCTGCGGGGCGAGGCGGGCCGGGCCGGCGTCACCGACATCGCCCAGAAGCAGGGCTGTCTGCGCTTCACGGTGAAGGACTTTGACATGGAAAAAGTCTCCGCCCTCTACGCCAGGCCGGAATACAAGGGCCGGCTGCGGGTGGAGGCGGGCTCCAAGCCCTGCCTGAGCCTGAAAATCAAGACCAAGACCCGGGTGGTGGACGAGGCAAGGCGCTTCGTGGCCGACTGGAGAGGCGCTTTGTGAAAAAGCACTTGTAACTTGCTTCACTTGGTGTTATCATGCGAGAGAAATCCATTTCAACAGACAGAAGGGAAGAATTATGAGTAAAGACAACAAGAACAACCCGCCAGAGGATGTCCAAAAGAAGGAAAAAAGCGGCAAGAAAGGGAATTCGATGGTCGTTGCGCTGGTGGCGATCGGCATCATCGCCATGGCGGCGGTGATCCTGATTTTCCTGCTTTCCGGGAAGAATGACAAGCCTAAGGACATGATCGTGCCGCAGGAGGAGCTCCCCTCTCCCACGCCCGCGACGGGGGAGCCGAGCGACGAAAATCAAAACGAGCTGGATGCCGAACCGGTGGAGGGGATCGACGCGGCGGCGATGTACGCCCTGCACGACCCGGACGAGGTTGTGATGACTGTGGGCGGGAAAGATATCACCTGGCGCGATTACTTTTACTTTTATAACAGCAACGCCCAGCAGCAGGAGCAGATGTTCCAGTACTATATGTACTACGGTATGGCGGTGGGCTGGGAAGACCAGGCGGACGAAGAGCACACCTATGCGGAGCGCCTCCCCCAGGATACGGAGGATATCCTGCGGCAGCTCATTGCGGTGGAGACCCTGGCCGAGGAGCTGGGTGTGACGCTGACCGAGGAGGAGGAAGCCGAGGTTCAGGAGGCCCATCAGGATCTGATCACCTCCCGCTTTGGGGAGGAGGGGACCGAGGAGGATCTGTTCGAGTTCCTGGAGACGATCTATGTCAGTCCGGAACTCTACTGGCGTCTCAGCCGCTTCTCTTATCTGCATGAGGGCTGCTACCGCGCGCTCTACGGAGAAGAGGGCGAAAAGCTGGAGGAGCAGGAGATCCTGGATTGGATGCAGGACAACGGCGTCGTCTCCGCTGACCACATTCTTCTGGCCACTATTGACCTGAGCACCAGGGAGGCGCTGGACGAGGCAGCCGTGGCGGAAAAGGCCGAGCTGGCCCAGAAGATCGCCGCGGAGCTGCAGGCCATCGAGGATCCGGAGGCGCGGATCGCCCGTTTCGCGGAGCTGAAGGAGGAAAACAACGAGGATCCGGGGACTGAAAACGGCTATGTCTTCGGGCCCGGCGTGATGGTGCAGGAATTCTACGACGGCGCCCTGGCCCTGGAGCCGGATCAGGTGTCCGACCCGGTGAAGTCTGACTATGGCTATCACATCATTCTGCGCCGGCCCATCCATGTGGATGATGAGATTCTATCCGGCGGGGGCACCTATGCCGCCCGGGAGGCAGTTGCGTTGGAAAAGTTCAACAGCATGCTGCAGGAGCGGGTCGACAACATGAAGGTCAAGCCGGTCGGAGGCTTCCAGGCGCCCAATATCCTGGACTACTACCACAAAGCTGTCGCTACCGAGTAAAACCGAACAGGACAGGAAAAGCAGCTCCCCCGCGCTGTGCGGGGGAGCTGCTTTACGTCGTCTTGTTCCGTCGCAGCTTCCCCGCTGCGAGCAGACCGGGCACGGCCACCAGGGTAAAGGCGCAGTTCAGCAGGGGGATCAGCGTCCTGGACCAGAACAGCAGGCTTGCCGGGTCCGGCGCGAGAAACAGCCCCAGGAACGTGGCGACGGCGCCGCTCAGCCAGATGAGCCAGCGTCCCTTCCCCAGATCCGAGCGGGACTCTCCCCACTGTGGGCGCTGCCCAAGGGCAAGACGCAGGCAGCGCTGTGACGCCTGGAGGGACAGGGAAACCATCAGAAAGTCCGGGAACAGCCACAGGCCCACCACCAGGGCCTCCAGGCGCTCCAGACTGCGGAAAAAGACCAGATTGCGCACCAGCGTGAAGAAGGGCGCAGAGAGGCGGGCGCAGAGAGCCGCGCCGAAGGAACCCTGGACCGCCGCGCCCAGCGCGGTCATCAGCAGCGCCATGCCGCACAGCCACAGCGCCGTCTGCCGGAAGCGGCCCCGCCGCGCTCCCTGGTTCGGGGTGAAAAAGCAGGCGGCGGTAGGCGCCAGACTCAAGATATCCAGCGAGGGAAGGGCGCCGCGCAGCAGCGCGCCCGCGTCTTTCCCGGTGAGGGGCAGAAGCTCGCTGCGCTCCAGATGCCGGGCTGCGGCCAACAGGAGCAACAGCAGCGTCGCCAATAGGATCGGTTCGGTCATCCGCGCTACCCGCACCAGACTGCGTACGCTCCCCAGGGCGGCATACAGACCCAGCAGGCCCAGGGTCAGCACGAAAAAGCCAGGTCCGCTGCGGGGATAAATGGTAATCTGGAAGCGCTCGGCCCCCGCGCGCAGTACAAAGCCCCCATACAGCAGCAGCCACAGCCCCAGAAGCAGGAGCAGCATCCGGCCTGCCCGGGGACCCAGGACACGCAGCAGCCAGACCGGCAGCGTCTCACCGTCCCGAAAGCCGTCCCGCAGCCGATCCAGCAGCAGGGCGTGAACCAGCAGCAGAGGCAGGGCCGCCAGCGGCCCCAGCCAGGCCGCCCGCCCGCCAAGCGCAGCCGCAGAGCCGGGGATCAGACGCAGCACCGGCGAAAGCAGCGCGACGGTAAACAACGCGCGGAGCTGCCGACCGGGATTCTCTTCACCAGGATGCATGGCACACCGTCCTTAAAGCATATCGTTGCCGTGACGCAGATTACCCTGAATACTGACACTGAGCGTCAGGGAGGGGAGCAGCGGCCCCAGCGCTTGATCCAGCCCCCGGCACCGCCGGGGGGCAAGCTGCTCCAGCCTGCGTCCCAGACCGAGAAAATCCGCCTCCAGGCTCCGGGAAAGCCGCAGCACCCGGCCCACCCGTTCCCGCAGCTCGGATTCCAGCCTGGCGCGAATGGCGGAAAGCAGCGCTTCCTCCGCCACGGGATCGAAGTCATCCGTTTCCAGCACCGCGGCCTGCACCTGCAGACTCAGATCCAGGCCCGAAAGCGCCCCGTCCCCGTCCCATACGGGCCGGAGACGCAGACTGCTTTCCTGTAGTTCAAGGGTGATGCGGCTGCCGTTTTCCAGGCGCAGCACCAGCGGGCAGGGGCGCAGCGTCTCGGTCAGCAATTCCACCGCCACCGCATCCTCCTGGTCGATGACCGTCCGCAGCGCGCCGTCCGCCAGCACCCCGTAGCCGGCCGGGACCGCGGTCATGCCGCCCTCCTCCCCCTTCCGGGAGCTGTCCTCCAGTTGAAGGGCGCGGATCAACCCGCTGTGCTGCCGTTCCAGATCCCGCAGGATGCTTCCGGCCGTGCTGAATCGATCTGCGGACTTGTCCCCCGGACCGGACAGAGAGCGCAGAACATCTGAGATGCAGTTTTCTCCGCCGCCCACCGCAGCCATGGCCTCGCTCGCGCTTCCGCTCACCAGCAGAAAGACCGGCATGTCCAACCGCAGATCCGAGGAACGGCAGACAGCGGATAAAAAGCCCTCCAAACCGGCCCGGGCGTATGCCTCCCCCAGCAGGATCTGCTGCAGATGGCCGCAGAACAGTTGCTCCTCGGGCGAACTGCTGCGCAGGGCGTCCAGCGCGTCCTCCACGCTGCCGCCCGCCGCCCGATAGCAAGCAGGCGATTTGTCGCCAGTGCCGGCGGAGGAGAGGCTCAGCAGCACGCCGCCCGGGGCGGCATCCAGCCCCATGGTCTCCGCCAGTCGGAGGCTTTCCACCTCTCGTCTTCCTTCGCTGAGACTTGCGCCGCCATAGAGCAGCACCGGTAGACACAGCAGCAGCGGCAGCAGCTTTTTCATGGGCGTCTCCCTTCCCCGCGCCGGATCCGGGGCAGCTTGGGCTTTCGCAGCAGCAAGGCCTTCAGACTGCCGGGCCGTCCGGAGGACAGCGGCGCGCTGTAGCTGTTCCCAAAGCTGTCCATCTCCGCCAGATGCAGCAGTGTCAGGCAGCAGCAAAGCCCCACTCCATAGAGCCCTGCCAGAATCGCGCCCAGCAGCAGAGTCAGCCTCGTCAGGCGCACGGCAAAGCCCAGATCCTGGCTGGGCAGGGTGTAGCAGGCGATGCCGGACACGGCCACCACGATGATGGCGATGGGCGAGACCACCTTGGCCTCCACCGCCGCCTGGCCAACGATCAGCGCGCCGATGATGGAGACCGTATCGCCGATGGGATTGGGCATCCGCAGGCCCGCCTCCTGCAGCAGACTAAAGGCTCCCAGCATCCCCAGCACCTCCAGAGAAGTGGAAAAAGGCAGATCCTGCTCCGCCTCGATGATGGACAGCAGAAGCCGCGTGGGGATCATTTCCTGGTGGTAAAGGGCCACCGCCGTGTAGAAGGCCGGCAGCAGCGCCCCGATACCCAGCGCCAGCCAACGCAGCATGGTCAGCATGGTGGAAACCAGATAGTGCATGCTGCTGTCTCCCGTAACCTTCATAAATTCCGCCAGACTGACCGGGAGTACCAGCCCGATCGGCAGCCCGTCCACCAGCAGCCCGATCCGGCCGTCCATCAGGTGCATGGCAAAGCGGTCCGGCCGTTCCGTGTGCAGCAGCTGCGGGTAAGGGGACCAGGGCGCGTCCACCAGTCCCTCCTCCAAGGGACCCAGGGACAGCAGAGCCGGCAGCTTCAGCGCGTCCAGCCGCCGGGCCAGCTCTTGAAGAACCTTGGGATCCGCCGCGCCCTCCAGATATAGGATCGCCACCTTGGTGCGGCTCTCCTGTCCGACTACGCTCTCGGTCAGTTTCAGACGCGGCGTCGCAAGGCGCTGCCGCACCAGGGCGCTGTTGACCCGCAGCGTCTCCGTGAAGGAGTCTTTCCCGCCCTTGAGGGATTTTTCCAGATCCGGCTGGGAGACGGCGCGTCTGGCCTCGCTTCTGATCTCGAAGCTCAGGGCGCAGCCCAGAGCCTCGAACAGGACCAGACAGCAGCCCCGACAAAGATCCTCCGCGGCCTCCGCAAGGATTTCGCGCCGCTGCACGCCGCAGCGATAGACCTGTCCCGCTTCGATCCGCTCCAAGGCGGCCCCCGGGTCGCTCACCCGAGCAGCGCGCAGCAGCTCCGTCAACGGACGCAGGATCTCCAGACTTACGGCGCTGCCTGACACCATGCCGTCCAGCCAGCAGACAGGAAGCGCCAGCCCGCTGTCCAGCCCGAAAAGGATCTGACGCTCGGTATAATCGCCGCAGCCGGAAAAGCAGTCCCGCAGAGCTGCGGCGTTGATGGTTTTTTGTTCCTGCATGCTCATATTGCGTAGTATGGGCAGGGAAAACCACAATATGTAGAAGCTGGAAAATATTTTCAAAAAAACGTAAAATTCGGCAAAAAAGCTGTTGACAAAGGGGAAAAACGGTGCTATATTAGCCGAGCGCCTGTGAGGGCGGCCGCTTCCACCGCATCGGCGGATGAAAAAAGTTTGAAAAAAGAAAAAGTTTTTCTTGACAAACGGTTTTGTCTGTGCTATTATAATCAGGCTGACGCCGATGAGGCGGGGGCGAGTGTACCTTGAAAATTGAACAATGTAAGAACAAAGCTTATGCTAAATAAGCACCAGAGAAGGGTTCTTTAAAAGTCAGAAATGACTGTAAAAATTCTTTTGAGAGCTGGAAAGCTTCAATAGATTTTAGAGCCGAAAGGCTTTAAGATACAATTATTGAGAGTTTGATCCTGGCTCAGGATGAACGCTGGCGGCGTGCCTAAGACATGCAAGTCGAACGGAGTTACGAGAGCTTGCTTTTGTAACTTAGTGGCGGACGGGTGAGTAATGTATGAGCAACCTGCCTTTCAGAGGGGGACAACAGTTGGAAACGACTGCTAATACCGCATAATGTATTTGGGTGGCATCACCTGGATACCAAAGGAGCAATCCGCTGAAAGATGGGCTCATATCTGATTAGCTAGTTGGTGGGGTAACGGCTCACCAAGGCTGCGATCAGTAGCCGGACTGAGAGGTTGAACGGCCACATTGGGACTGAGATACGGCCCAGACTCCTACGGGAGGCAGCAGTGGGGAATATTGGGCAATGGGCGAAAGCCTGACCCAGCAACGCCGCGTGAAGGAAGAAGGTCTTCGGATTGTAAACTTCTTTTATGAGGGACGAAGGACGTGACGGTACCTCATGAATAAGCCACGGCTAACTACGTGCCAGCAGCCGCGGTAATACGTAGGTGGCAAGCGTTATCCGGATTTACTGGGTGTAAAGGGCGCGTAGGCGGGGATGCAAGTCAGATGTGAAATCTATGGGCTTAACTCATAAACTGCATTTGAAACTGTATCTCTTGAGTGCTGGAGAGGTAGACGGAATTCCTTGTGTAGCGGTGAAATGCGTAGATATAAGGAAGAACACCAGTGGCGAAGGCGGTCTACTGGACAGTAACTGACGCTGAGGCGCGAAAGCGTGGGGAGCAAACAGGATTAGATACCCTGGTAGTCCACGCTGTAAACGATGAATACTAGGTGTGGGGGGACTGACCCCCTCCGTGCCGCAGTTAACACAATAAGTATTCCACCTGGGGAGTACGGCCGCAAGGTTGAAACTCAAAGGAATTGACGGGGGCCCGCACAAGCAGTGGATTATGTGGTTTAATTCGAAGCAACGCGAAGAACCTTACCAGGGCTTGACATCCAACTAACGAAGCAGAGATGCATTAGGTGCCCTTCGGGGAAAGTTGAGACAGGTGGTGCATGGTTGTCGTCAGCTCGTGTCGTGAGATGTTGGGTTAAGTCCCGCAACGAGCGCAACCCCTATTGTTAGTTGCTACGCAAGAGCACTCTAGCGAGACTGCCGTTGACAAAACGGAGGAAGGTGGGGACGACGTCAAATCATCATGCCCCTTATGTCCTGGGCTACACACGTAATACAATGGCGATCAACAAAGGGAAGCAAAGCCGCGAGGCAGAGCAAATCCCCAAAAGTCGTCTCAGTTCGGATTGCAGGCTGCAACTCGCCTGTATGAAGTCGGAATTGCTAGTAATCGCGGATCAGCATGCCGCGGTGAATACGTTCCCGGGCCTTGTACACACCGCCCGTCACACCATGAGAGCCGGGAACACCCGAAGTCCGTAGTCTAACCGCAAGGAGGGCGCGGCCGAAGGTGGGCTTGGTAATTGGGGTGAAGTCGTAACAAGGTAGCCGTATCGGAAGGTGCGGCTGGATCACCTCCTTTCTAAGGAGAACGTACGGTACGGAAAGTAACGTATATCTCTTGGTCAGGACAGGAGCCCGAGGTGCGGAAAGCGAAGCGTAGCATTGTTTAATTTAGAGGGCAGACCCGCCGGGAGGCAGTTGAGCGGGGGTATAGCTCAGCCGGGAGAGCACCTGCTTTGCAAGCAGGGGGTCAGCGGTTCGAATCCGCTTATCTCCACCAGACCGGGACGCGGGCCCTTAGCTCAGCTGGCTAGAGCGTACGACTGATAATCGTAAGGTCGGTGGTTCGAGCCCACTAGGGCCCACCAGGTTTTCCCCCGGTTTTTTGAAGACAGGTTTGAGCGGACGGAGGAAGCTCCGGGCGCTGAAACTTGTTTCCAAAAGGGAACAAGGGAATGCACATTGAAAACTGAACAAAGGAAAGAAGACAAGCAAGGCAACAGAAGGAAGAATTTCTGAAAAAGAGGGTAACGATTTCGAAGAAAGGAACCCGGAAGGAAGCCTGCATAATTCAGAGAACAGCTACAAGCGAGCGACCGATAGAAAAGTTGGTTAAGCAAGAAAGAGCGCAAGGGGAATGCCTTGGCATCAGGAGCCGAAGAAGGACGTGACAAGCTGCGAAAAGCTTCGGGGAGCGGCACATACGCAATGATCCGGAGATATCCGAATGGGGAAACCCGATACGGCAATACCGTATCAGCGCAGGGTGAATAAAATAGTCCTGCGCGGGGAACCGCCTGAACTGAAACATCTAAGTAGGGCGAGGAAAAGACATCAACCGAGATTCCGCAAGTAGTGGCGAGCGAACGCGGAGGAGGCCAAACCGGAAGACCTTCGGGTTTTCCGGGGTTCGGACTCACATCATGACATACTGAGTTAGGAGAACGGCATGGGAAGGCCGGCCGGAGAGGGTGAGAGCCCCGTACCCGAAAACAGAGGTATGCAGTGAGTATCCAGAGTACTGCGGGACACGAGGAATCCCGTGGGAACGCGGGTGGACCACCATCCAAGCCTAAATACTACCTGATGACCGATAGAGGAGCAGTACCGTGAGGGAAAGGTGAAAAGCACCCCGGGAGGGGAGTGAAAGAGTACCTGAAACCTTGTGCTTACAAGCACTCAGAGCCCGTTAAGGGGTGATGAGGTACCTTTTGTAGAATGGTCCGGCGAGTTATGGTATGCAGCAAGCTTAAGTCATTCAGTGACGGAGGCGGAGGGAAACCGAGTGTTAAGAGCGCGAAGAGTTGCATGCCATAGACCTGAAACCGTGTGACCTATCCATGGCCAGGCTGAAGTTGAAGTAACACTCAATGGAGGGCCGAACACACGTTCGTTGCAATGACCGGTGATGAGCTGTGGATAGCGGAGAAATTCCAATCGAACTCGGAGATAGCTGGTTCTCCCCGAAATAGCTTTAGGGCTAGCGTTGTGAAAGAAGTTTACCGGAGGTAGAGCACTGAACGGGCTAGGGGCTGATGAAGTTACTGAACCCCATCAAACTCCGAATGCCGGATAAATGATGCACAGCAGTCAGACAGTGTGAGATAAGTTTCATTGTCGAGAGGGAAACAGCCCGGACCCACAGCTAAGGTCCCGAATACATGCTAAGTGGAAAACGATGTGGATCTGCAGAAACAACCAGGATGTTGGCTTAGAGGCAGCCACACATTAAAAGAGTGCGTAATAGCTCACTGGTCGAGTGGATCTGCGCGGAAAATATAACGGGGCTAAGCATGTAACCGAAGCTTGGGAAACGCTTAGGCGTTTGGTAGGGGAGCGTCGAATACGGGGCGAAGCCGGATCGGAAGGACCGGTGGACCGTATTCGAGAGAGAATGCCGGAATGAGTAGCGAGAATTATGTGGGAATCATAATGGCCGAAAATCAAAGGTTTCTTGGGGAAGGTTCGTCCGCCCAAGGTAAGCCGGGAGCTAAGGCGAGGCCGCGAGGCGTAGTCGATGCACATACGGTTGAAATTCCGTAGCCGCCGAAACAGTTAAGCACACTGACACATGAAGATAGCTCGACCCGGGCGTTGGTAGACCCGGGCGCAAGGGACCGAACATCAGTAGGGAAGCGAGCGATGCTTTGTGGCGAGAAAAGGTGTGTGTATTTGTGAGGCGCCCGTACCGCAAACCGACACAGGTAGATGAGGAGAGAATCCTAAGGCCAACGGGAGAAGGGTTGTTAAGGAACTCGGCAAATTGACCCCGTAACTTTGGAATAAGGGGAGCCGCCGAAAGGCGGCCGCAGTGAAAAGGCCCAAGCGACTGTTTATCAAAAACACAGGTCTCTGCTAAATCGAAAGATGACGTATAGGGGCTGACGCCTGCCCGGTGCCGGAAGGTTAAGAGGAGAGCTTAGCAGCAATGCGAAGGTTTGAATTGAAGCCCCGGTAAACGGCGGCCGTAACTATAACGGTCCTAAGGTAGCGAAATTCCTTGTCAGGTAAGTTCTGACCCGCACGAATGGCGTAACGACTTGGGCACTGTCTCAACAGCCCGCCCGGCGAA